>Ga0180009_10000353_pt1 | contig 65548 bp, 61 predicted proteins | sample OS_PC_MetaG_FD_123537 | JGI IMG/M metagenome (GOLD analysis project Ga0180009, IMG submission 123537) | Groundwater microbial communities from the Aspo Hard Rock Laboratory (HRL) deep subsurface site, Sweden - OS_PC_MetaG | ecosystem: Environmental > Aquatic > Deep subsurface > Groundwater... | reverse complement strand
TCGATCGCGATGGCCTGCCAGTAGCTCACTCCGTCGCCCGGCATCGTATGACCCAGGCCGGCGTCGACCGCGCGCGTACCGACGATGGCCACAATCACGAGCGACGCCGCAACCGCTCCGATCAGCTGAGCGGCGACGTAGGCTACAAGGTCCTTGGACGGAAAGCGGCCGGTGGCCCACAACGCGATGCTCACCGCGGGGTTGATGTGGGTTCCCGAGATATGCCCGAAGGCGTAGATCATGATCATGACGGCGAAGCCGAAGGAAAGGCCGATCAGCAGGAGGCCCGCGGAATCGACGCCTCCGAAAAACACAACCGAAGTCACAACGGAACCCGTGCCCAGGAACACGAGCACGAAGGTACCGATCAGCTCAGCGATGGCGCGTTTCAGTAGAGTTGGCTGTGGCACAGTGTCACCTCCAGGGTTCTAGTCAGTGGCGATGGTCGAGTGGGGAGCGGGGCGTCGTCGCCCCGATCCCCACTCGTGTTCACCCGAACCTTAGGTCAGTCTAGGTAGACGTTCCCGGCTCAGACGGCGAGATGCCACTGGCAATACCCTTTGGCGCCCGTGCCCAGGCCGGTCGCCATCGGCACGTTCCGCTTGATCAGGGAGCACGTGGCGCAGTCCTTGCAGCCGCGCACCGGTGCACCCGGGGTGCCCGGATCCGCCGCCACGATGTTGGTCATCAGGGTGGCTGTGGTGCACTCGGGCGTCAGGAAGCACGGGAAGTCGGACAACGTCATCAGGGCCGCGAAGCGCTGCGTGATGGCGCAGGCCGGATACGTGTAGCGCTGCGGGTTGCTGATGACCTCGTTGTTGTCGACGGTGCTGAGGTCGACCTCCACGCCCTTGATCTTGCCGCCGGACCCCAGCGGGGTGATATCGAGGATGCTCTCACCGCGCTTGAGGATATCCATGAAATCGACGTTGTGCAGCTCGTCGGCCTCGCCCCGGTCGGGATGCATGGCGCAGTAGTTGTGGAACCGCTTGTTCAGCAGGTCGATCACCATGGGCACGGTGAAGCTGTCTTTCCACAGAATGTAGGCAGATGCGCAGGCCGTCGACCCCGTGGCCACCGAAAGGACGTCATACACGCTCTTGAACGCGTCCTGCTTGAGGGCACGGTTCAGAGTGTTCTCCAGGACGCCGGTGACCGCCTCGTAGATCGCGAACACCATGTCGTCGGCGAACATGTTGTACGCCGACTGGGCGATGTGGTGGGCGACGTCGCCCACGCAGTACGCCGGCACGGCGGTGATGTTGGCCGGGTGCACGCCCGCCTTCATGGCGGCGACGATCGTCGGCCGCATCCTGTCCTTGTACTGCTGCATGTACTTGCGGGTGTCGAAGGACGTGTGGCCTCCGTGTCCGCCCAGATTGTGGGTATCCATCAACTGAGCCTGGGCGGCGGACGGCTCACGATAGATGAACTGCAGCATGTCGATCTCGGCCTGCTCGGCCTCGGCAAGCGTCTTCCCAGACTCGATGGCCCCGCGAAGAGCCCCGGCGAGGCCGTAGGACGTGTTCATGCCCCACGACTTACACGCCAGAATCGTCTTCTTGTGGTCTGCCGGGATGTCCAAGCCGATGAGGATCTGGTTGACCAGGTTCGGCACGGAGCCTACGGACATGGCGAAGTCCACCACGCACGTCGGACCGTACATGCCCCCGTAGCGCCGCACCGCTTCCCGTCCAACCAAAGCCTTGTTGGCTCCGATGGCATCGATGAACTTCCACATCGAGTCCTTGAAGGCCGAATCTTCCTCGTACAGAATCTCGAGGATGGGCGGAGTCTGGTAGTGCTCCACAAACGGATCGTCTTCGGGGCGCACCGTCTCGCACAGACTCGTCATGATGTCGAAGTGGGCATTCACCGAGTCCACGTGGAGGGCGATGACCTCCTTGGACTGCCCGTCGGCCGCCTTCATCTTGTTCACAGCGTCGACGTAGGGCTTGGCGTCTGCAACTTTGAACGTTCCGCCCCGATTCGCCTTGTTCACGCCAAAAACAGCTCTCGTTGCCCCGACTGCCTCATTGATCATCTTCTCATACAGCGACATTGTTCCCTCCCAATCCTATTTCGACCCACTTCTGTCTCCGGGAGAAGCGGAACCACACATTCGTCTGCTCGCTCTCCCCATCGAGTGGCCGGGTCGTGCTCTCGAGCCCCGGCGCCCGGTGCTCAGGCTCAGGGATGAGAGCAAAAAACCGACCCACAAAGAGTCTCCTCTTGGCAGCTCGGCCGTGTTCAAGCGGAACACCTACAGCCTGGCAGTCCCTTCCGCAGGGTAGCCTGTGCTTCTACTACAATGCCACTCGTCTAGTGAAACCTGCTGAAACCGTTCGAAACCTGCGATGGCCATTCCGGCACATCTACTTGCGCGTATCTTTGAGTCGGCACCACCTCCTCAATCACCCGCCAGGAGCGTTTCCGCCCGCTGCGTCCCTTCTTCGTTCGCCTACGTCAGCACCTCAGCGCATTCCGCGCACAGGATCCTCGGAAGCTTCTTCTTGGCTTTCTTGCTGGGGAACGGGTAGCCGCCTTCCCACAGATCGACGTCTTCCCTGATCGCATGGTCTTTGCAAAGACCCATGCCACAGACGATACAAATGCCAAGAGCTTCGGTCTCCTTGCCCGACTGAGCACACACATAACACTGCATACCTACCCCCTTCCTCCCTGCGTTCCACGTGCACTACACGCGATTCCTACACCGCCGCCACTCCGGCTGCGCCTCCTGCTGCGGGCTCCGGGCGCTCTTCAAGTCGCAGGCACGGCCGCGATATCTCCTCACCTCCTCCCTTCGTCACCTCGCCACGACCTGAACCCGGGAAAACAAACAGCCGAGCTGCCAGAAACTCCTGGCAGCTCGGCTGTGCGTAGGCGGAAAACCCAAACAGCCTTGCCGTCCCTTCCGCAGGGTAGCCCGTGACGGTCGTCTGCAAACCATATGCGAACTGAGGGGCGATTGTCAAGCGGTCGAGAGTTCCCGACTGAGTGCACCTTCTGAGTGCACCTTCCTACAAGGTCACAGCCTCATGCGGCAGACGGGCACGGGTGCTCTCGCGGAGGGCGGCTTCGGATATGACATCCACCTTTCGCCCCAGCAGAATCTCGAGCTCATCGACCAGCGCCGTGTGGTCCTGTGCCGTGGCGGCGGGAAGGAAACGGACGACCAGATCGACGTCGCTGTCCGGACCGGCTTCACCTCGGGCGACGGAACCGATCAGCCGTACGTCCGTGGCATGATGCCCCGCGGCGATCCGGAGGATGTCCGCGCGCTTCCCCAGGACCTCTTCGGTGATACCCACGTATCCTCCCGCTCCTTGGTGTCGCTACCGCGAATCCGGCTCCCTGAGGCCGGCCGCGACCCGCAGGACCTCGGCCCGGGGCAATCTCTCGCCGATCACCACGAAGAGATCTCGAGCGGGCTCGCGAGCATCTGTAGTCACCAGCACGAGACCCCCACGCTCCTGCACGAGGAGAACGCGTTTCCCGAGAGTCTGCTCCGTACTCTCCCATCCTCCCCCTTCCACCAGCTCGTCGGGGTTCATCATGACGGTCAGGCGTCCACGGCCGTCGGTGTACGTGATCGCATACCCGGCGCCCCAGGCATGGGGATTTGGAAGCGGTGCTCCCGACCCTGTTCCACGGAAGGGCGCCGCGAGCTCGAATCCGGGCGGGAGAGTCGAGGGGAGAAGCAGCGTACCCGTGTAGCCGGCGCGTAGGCCGGCAACGATCTCATTCTCGCTCTTCGGCTCCGGGGAGAGCGTCCCAGCATCGGTGGCACCATGCAGGCGCTCGTACTCTCGCGCGAAGGCGCTCTCGAACGATGTAGACGAGGGCGTCGCCCTTGCTCCGCATCCGGCGAAGGCAAGACAACCCAGCAGAACGAACAGAGATGCGATCAGGACCATGGCCGAGAGCACGCAGTCGATACTCGGGAGCGCTTCGAAAGGGCCGCCCCGCGCTTGCGTCCTCGCCGCCTTCGGTCTAGTCTTCGTTCCGGTCACCTTGGATCTCCTCGCCACAGCCAGACAGATCATCGCGCTGGACAGCCGTTCGAGCGTATCGAACCGCGTCGTCGTCGACGCGCTCGCGCCCTTGTGCATTCAGGCTGGGCTCGAGGTGCGCACGCAGCGAGAGTACCGGGAAGGAGTCCCACAGTACAACCTGATCGCCACTCGTGACCGCGCGACCGGGGACGCACTCATGCTCGCCACTCACCTCGACACCGTACCTCCAGGCGACCCGGGTCTCTGGACGGCCACCGGGGGCAACCCCTTTGCCCCTACGGAGCGAGACGGATACTTGTACGGACTCGGCACGGCCGACGTGAAGCTCGACTTCCTGTGCAAACTCGCCGCTCTCGAGCGAGTCGCCAGCGAGCGCCTGCGCCGAGGGGTGGTGCTGGCCGGCACGTACGGCGAGGAGACAGGCCGCTACGGCGCGAAGTTGCTCGTTCACCAGCTGCGCCCCCTGCCCGCCCTCGCTCTGGTGGGCGAGCCGTCCGATCTTGCCCCGGTGACGGCGCACAAGGGCTACATCGAACTTCACGTGGAGTCCGACGACCCGGGCGCGGTCCGCCGCCCCGACCTCCCTCTCTGGGAGGTGCGGTTCGAGGGCACGGCCGCCCACTCGTCTCAGACTCATCTCGGGACCTCCGCGAACGACGCGTGCGTGGATGCGCTCGGCCACCTCCGGAAGACCGCCCCCGGCGCGGCGGTGATCCGCATAGACGGCGGCGATGTGGTGAACAAGGTGGCGGCGACCTGTCGCATGTGGGTGGCCTACGATCAACGTCCGTCCGTACCAGGGGCCGCCGCGGTGGAACGGATGGACGCTTCCGCCAGCGCGGGCGGCCCCGATACCCTCTACTCAGACCGCCTCCCGTGGCTCCTCGAGCAGACAAAGGCCATTCTGGACTCGTTGCGACGGGCAACCGGAGCACTCACACACCCGGGGTTCGATCCGCCGCACACCACGGTGAACAACGGCCTGCTCTCCCTCACAGGCGCCCACGTCCACTACGTGGCCGACGTTCGCCGTACTCCGGGAGATCAGGACGCCGCCGTTCTCGAGGAGCACGTCGCCCGCCTGCTCGCCCTGGCCGAACGAGCCGTTGCCGATGGGTTGAGTGCGAGCGCCCGTACGGAACTCGACTCGCCGCCCTTCGCGACCGGCGAGGGTTCGCTCCTTCTGTACAGCCTGGCCGACGAGCTCGCTTCCCGCGGGTGGGAGCGCGATCCCGAGCTGAAGAGCGGGACGACCGAGGCTTCGGTGTACCAGGCCGCGGGCATGGATACCGTGATCTTCGGCCCGGGCCAGGCCGCCGGAAACATCCACCGACCGAACGAGTGCGTCCCGGTGGAGCATCTCACCCGCGCCGTCGACGTCTACGAGGGCATGATCCGGCGCCTCTGCGTAGATCGGTAGCGATCGCCTACCCGCCGGCGATGGGCGACACGAACGACACCTCGTCCCCGTCGAGCAGGATCTGGTCGTCGTCGATGGCATCTCCGCGCCGGTACACTATCCGTGGTGCGTCGTCCGGGATGCCGAGCCGAGCCCGCACCGCGCGCAGCGGTTCGGGCCCCGGCAGGTCCAGAACCATCCTGGAGCCCTTCTCGCCACGAGGAACGTAGTCCGCGAAGGTCCCCAGGAGGACGACCCTGACGCGCACGCCGCCGGACGCCGGTCCCGAACGCCCGGCCACGGCGCTCACAGCTGTGTCCGGTCCCGGCTAGGCAACCGCAGCCTCCAGGGTCGAGCAGGCCATCCCGAACGATTCCGCTACCCCGTTGCAGGTGAGCCTGCCACGCCACACGTTCACACCCAAGGCCAGACCGGGATCATCGCGCAGTGCGGCTTCGAGGCCCTTGTCGGCGAGCCGAAGGGCGTATGGAAGGGTCACGCTGGTGAGAGCGGCTGTGGAGGTCTGAGGCACGGCTCCGGGCATGTTGGCCACGCAGTAGTGCAGGATGCCCTCTTCATAGTACGTGGGCGACTCGTGGGTGGTCGGCCGGGTGGTCTCCACACAACCGCCCTGATCCACGGACACGTCGACGATCACGGCCCGCGGCTTCATGTCACACAGCATGTCACGGGTGATGAGATGGGGTGCTCGGGCGCCGTGCAGGAGCACTCCCCCGATCACCAGGTCGGCCATCGGGAGGTAGTGCTCGAGGTTACCCCGGTCGGAGTACACGGCCGAGCAGTTGGCCGGCAGCACATCGTCGAGATAGGCGAGGCGCTTGGGCGAGATCTCAAGCAGGGTGACGCGGGCGCCGGTTCCGGCCGCCACCTTGGCGGCATTCAGGCCGACGATGCCCCCTCCCAGGATAAGCACGTCGGCGGGAGCCACCCCCGGCACCCCGCTCACGAGACGACCCAATCCACCGTTCGGATAGAGGAGAGCGCACGCCCCCACCAGAGGAGCCATACGACCCGCCACCTCACTCATGGGCGTGAGAAGCGGGAGCGAGCCGCCCACTTCGACAGTCTCGTAGGCGATCCCGATGATGCCGCTCTCGAGGAGCGCCTCTGTAAGCGTGCGGTCCGCGGCGAGATGGAGGTACGTGAACAGCACTTTGCCTTCCTGCAGCAACGAGTACTCGCTGGGTAAAGGCTCCTTGACCTTGATCACCATGTCTGCCCGCCGCCAGACATCGGAGGCCTGGTGCACCAACTCCGCGCCTCGCGCTGAGTAGGCCTCGTCCGTGAACCCGCTGCCCAGACCGGCCCCCCGCTCCACCAGCACCTGATGCCCGTGTTGGCAGAACGCCCAGACACCAGATGGGGTCACCCCAACCCGGTACTCGTTGTTCTTGATCTCCTTGGGAACACCTATGAACACCTTTCATCCTCCTTACGAGCTACTCCCCGTACTTGCTCAGCAGTTCCGAGTAGCGGGCGCCGATCGCACGCTTCTTGGCCAACACCGCCGCGGTGTGCCGCACGTAGTCCACGGCTTTCGGCTCACAGAAGCGCACGCACTTCGGCTCGCCCCCGCAGAGATCGCATTTCTGGACCTTGTGCTCCGCGTCGTCCCACATGATCGCTCCGAACGGACAGCCGGCCATGCACATCCTACAACCCAGGCAGATCTCGTAGTCCACCAGCATGGCGCCGGTGGCCTCGTCGCGGTAGGGGGCACCTACCGGGCACACCTCGCGGCACATGGGCTTCTCGCATTGCTGACAGACCGTGGGGAGATCGATCCCCTCCTTCTCCCACTTGAGCACCTGAATCCGTGAGGCCGAATTGCGGCACATGTCTTCGTGGTAGAGAGAGCAGGCGGTCTCGCATGACCGGCACCCCACGCATTTCTCGTGGTCCACGAACAGTATCTTCTTCATCGGGAACTCACCCTTGCTGGTCGCTGGTTCGGTGTAGCTCGTCCGGGGTGGCCTCCCTCGTAGGGGGATACTCGGGATGAGCGAAGACGTAGACCATGCTCATGTCAGCCTCCGAGTCGTTCACCACTCCGTGGGGCACGCCCGCGGGGATAAGCACTCCCTGTCCCGCCCGATAGGACACGTGCTCGTCGCCGATGGACAGTTTGCCTTCGCCCTCGACGATAAAGGCCAGTTCCTCCACGTCGTGCACCATCTGCTTGGTCGAGGCTCCCGGCTTCCAGGTGGAGAACCCCAAGCACACGTCCTTGGACCCTACCCGCGGGCCCGAGATCAACTCGCACACGAAATTGCCGCCGGGAAGGTCGGTGCGCCTGCCCTCCGACATGTCTATGACCTTCACCCGTTCACTCATACGACCTCCAAGATCCGCCGTCCCCACGCCCAGGTCGGACGCCGGTTGCTCGTGGTGGGGTTTCCTCAAACGAGGAGGATCCCGTCCTTGATGATGGCCCGACCGTCGACCTCCACGGTCACGTCGCGGATCGACCCGTCCAGGTGGAGCCTGCTGCAGCTCTGACCCCCCGGATAGCAATGCGAGTTGTCGCCCAGGGCAAAGTGCACGGTACCGAGCATGCCCTTCTCGGACGGCGATCCGAGCACCTCTTTGTGGCTCGTGCCGATGGCGAACTCGGCTACCACATTCGAGTTCTCGTCGGAGCCTTCAACCACGGCCCGGAGCCGGCCGGCTTCGTACTCGCCCGTGATGCTCACGGCTCGACCCTTCTCGATCTCCCAGCGGATGGTGTTCTTGAGTGACCCGTACACCCCGACGCCGAGCATGATCCCGTCCACCACGATCACGCCTTCGGTGCGATCCTCGACGGCCGCGTAGGCCACCTCACCCCAGAGGGGAACGGGCCCCATCATCTCGCCCGCGCCTTTGATGGGCACCACCTTCAAGGGTAGACGGTCCTTCAGGTACACGCGCACGTCGGTGCCGGCCGGGTTGGTGACGCGCGCCCATTCGCACCCCTCCATGGCTTCCATGATGCGCTCGGCGCGACCCACGATCAGGTCGATGTCCTCGGCACTCAGGTCCCAGTCGGCCATACCTTCCTCCACGGACCCGATCTTGGCTCCGAGCGCCACGCTCTCGGCCACCGGGTTCACGTGGGCGAAGCGGTTGGCCCACTCGAGATTCGTGGTGATGATGATCACATCACTCGCCTTCATCGCCGCGGCCAGCGTCTTCGAGGGCTCCATGGGCACCGCCATCGAGGCCAACGCGGAGCTCACGTGGTGGGACACGTCTGCCATCACCGGATAGGCGCCCAGACTGTAGGCAACCCCGGCCAGGGCCTGTGCCTCGCGCTGGTGATCATCGTCGCAGATGATGAGCACGCTGTCCCCGGCTTTCACGGAGAAGCAACGCTCCACCACGAGGCGGGCACCCTTGATCAGAGTGCTGTACGACTTCATCCTTCTACCTCCTCGATGTCAGCGTGTCCAGGACGACCGCGGGGTGCAACACATCCCGGCCGGTCCCCTGCTCGAACTGGAGTCTGCAGGCTCCGCAGTTGGTCATGACCGTGGTCCCTTCGAACTCCCGAACGCGCCTGAACGCATCGGCAGCGATCTCGCGCGACAGCGCGTAGGAACGGGTCTTCATCCCGAAAGAGCCCGACATCCCACAGCACCCACGGCCCACTTCCGTGACGGACGCCCCCAGGGTGTCGAAGAACCCGAGGAGGGAGAGCTCGGGATCGACCGCGGGATAGTGGCAGGGCACATGGTAGAGCAGGTCACCCTCGGACTTAGCCCCCGGCGGCGGCGACGCCAACCCGGAGTCCACCACCGCCGCCGACCCGGTGCCGGCGGAAGCCGCCGCCCCGGATCGCCCCGGCCGGGGATCCAACCCACTCTCGCGCAGGAACAAGAAGAGCTCCTTCACCGCCGTCGTCAACCATGACGCTTCCGCGCCCAGCAGTTCGGGATAGAAGTCTACGAGGGCGCGGGCACAGCTCGGGCACCCCGTGACCACCGCCTCGGCGCCGCAGACGGCCTCCTTCAGCATGCGGACGTTCTCCGACGCCCGGCGCCGGGCGTGCCGCCACGAACCACCCTGGAGCTTCGGGATGTCGCAGCAGTGGTGACGCGGCACGTCCACCGCGAATCCGGCTTTCTCGAGCAGGCTGACGGTGGCCACGCCCTGCTCCACATCGTGATAATTGACGAAGCATCCGGAGAACAAGACCACCCGGGGGCCGGCGCCCGCTCTCTCCGCCACTCGCCTCCCCGTCCGGGCGACACCCGCGGCTGAGCCGGCGTAGCGGAAGGGAGTAGAGCCACGTTCCTCCATCACCCGGTAGAAGTCCCTGCGGGCAAAAGGGGGCATCCGGAAGTCCCGGTGGACACCCGCCCCTTTCTCGGCGAGCACCCCAGCTCTACGGCCGCCCCTGCTCCCGCCCAGCACGAATGAACCGACCCGGCCCAGGAACTCGGGATTCATCAGGGCGAAATCGCGCGCGTAGCGGGCCAGGCCGCGTTCGTCGCGCGCCCGGGCGATCAGCAATGGAATGTCTATGTCGACGGGGCACGACTGCCCGCACTTCCCGCAGCCCACGCAGAGACCGAGGTCGTCGTGCAGGCCGAGGAGGAAGAAGCGCACGTACTCCACCGGGCTCATCTTCAGGTCGCCGCCGAACCAGGCCTGCGTGGGGCAGTCTTTTCGACAAGCACGGCACGAGATGCAGCGCAGGAGCGGAGCATAGGGGGAAGCGGCGAGGGCGGAACGGCCGTTGTCGAGCAGCACCACCAAGACTTCGGGAGAACCGGAGGAAGCGGGGCCGGCCTCCTCCCACAGCCGTTGGCCGAGCGCGCCCGCGCCCGCGTCGGCCCCGTCGAGGATGCGGGCCGCCCATCCGAACGAAGCGGCGAGGCCGGCCTGGAGACGCGCGGCTTCCTCATCGGGCAGCACCTTGTCCACGGTCACCACGAGGACCACGCGGCCCGCCTCGGAAAGGGCGACCGAGATGTTCTCGAAGTGCTGCACCCATGCGAAGGAGCCGTCCGCCCCCGCGGCGCTCACCCCCAGGATCGCCGTCACGTCACGCCGCCCTCTGCGGCAGTGGTGGGCCGGCCCGACGTCCGTGACGTCGCCGTCGCGACCAGAGCCTTCGCCGACGTGCAGGCACGCCTCGAGGCGCGGACGCGGAAGACGCTCCACGAACGTGTTCTCTCCCACAGAAGCGGGGTCGGATGGAAGCTGCCAGCCTCGCGTGACAACGCGCTCGGGCTCGGGTGCGGCGCGGCCCGGATAGCCGGGGGTCAGCCGTACTCCCGTCGCCTCCAGCTCCGCTCCCAACTCTTTGAGCACCGACGAATTGTTCCCGACTGCACGAGCTTCCGGAGAGGCGCCGCGCGCGAACTCGGCAATGGCGGCCGCGGCGGCCGCGGCGTCTTCGGCTTCGACCACCGCCACGCCCTGCCCTCGCAGGGTGTCCGCCAGCCGGCGGGCGGCAACGAGGGGAGCGCCCTCCACCGCGGCCCGCAGGCCCCGCAGGCGAACGCGATCGACCTCGAGGCCGGCGTCCCGAGCCTCGACACCGCCGGCGGAATCGGGCGCGAGTCGCAACAGGGGGTGAGTCGCGACCCCCCGTTTCCGAGACCCCGAGGGCTCGAGCAACACAAGCCGCACGTCAGCCGCCCTCTGAAACGTAGGCGCTCTCTCTCACCACGACCCTACGGTCATGGGATGATTCCGCGGCTCTTCAGATCGTCGGCAACGTCGTCGAGGCCGAGCGAACGGAGCTTCTCCTCGGTGGGCGTACCGGTGTCCTTGTCGTATCCCCTGAGGACGTAGTACGCGGTGAGCATCTCCTCGTACTTCTCGCGGTCGATGACGGCCCCGCTGGGGAGCGCCTCCTCGTAGAAACGGTCGGGCAGCATGTCCTCAGCCCGACCCAACCCGTAGCGCCGCTGCAGGGCGTACTCCAGGGTGTAGAGTCGATCGCCTGCTTCCTGGACGTCCTGCCACGTGTAGTCGACGCCCGTGGCCGCGCTCATCAGCCGGGCCATGCGGGGTGCTCCGATGCCGAACCGCCAGGAGGTGATGAACTTGCAGATCTCGAGGGCGTCGGCCATGGCGCAGTGGTCCTGGTAGTACTTGACCATCTCCTCCTTGCCCTCGTACTTCTCCTTCTTGAGGAGGTCCAGCTCGAACCACCGGGCGACCACCTCCGCCGGCACGTCGAGGTCGTTGACCACGTCCTCCTGCTTGTCGCGGTACCAGTGCCCGAAGACCTCCAGCGTCGGCAGGCCCCGCAGGTGATCGGCGCCCCGGGTGGAGGTGCCCACCTCGAGGGCCCCGCCTTTGAGGGGGCGCGGGTCGTACGAGGAGAGGGTCATCTTCTTCGACTGGATCGCGTACCTGGTCACCTGCTCCTCGGGTAGACCCTTGAGTTCAGCTATCTTCTGGCAGCCCTGGTAGACGCCCTCCGACCAGAGGCCCCCGAAGCCTTCCCGCCGCGCAAGCTGCTCCACCACCGCGGGCATGTCCTCCCAGTTCTCCCAGGACAGATCGAGCCCGCCCGTGTCGGTGGCGTCGATGATCCCGTCCTGCCACAGGTGCTTGGCGGTGGCATAGACGTTCGCCGTCTGCACCACGCAGACTCCGAGTTCGTTGCAGCGCTTGTTGAGGTAGAGGGTGGAGGCCAGGTTCGCGTTGCCGCTACGCGCCCCGAAGCCGTCGGTGGCCTCGTACTCAACACCCTCCTGCTTCGTGCCGGCGTACGGCCCGTCGGTGATCTCCCAGAAGTGGCTGCAGTGCATGGGGCACGTGAAACACCCCTTGGACTTCTTGGAATACTTCTCCACGAAGGCGGCACCGTCGAGCCCTTCCCACCCCTCGAACGTGCCCGTCTGCCAGTTCTTCACAGGCAGCGCACCGCCCGCGTTATACACACCGAGGAGCACCGGAGTGCCATACTTGGCCCACGACGCGTAGAGCGGGTGATTTGTGAGATGGTCGAAGGACTCCTCGCACGCCGCCTTGAACTCCTCGGGCCGGGCGATCCCGACGCCGCGGGTGCCGCGCACCACGATCCCCTTCAGCTTCTTCGAGCCCAGCACCCCGCCGGTGCCGCCCCCACCCGGCGCCCGCGTGAGGTTGCAGAGAGGGATGGCGATGCTGACCAGGTTCTCGCCGGCGGGACCGATGGTGTACACCTGGGCCTGAGCGTCGCCGATGCGGGCGCGCAGCCACTCGTCCGACTCGGTGACTACCTTGCCCCAGATGGGTGTGGCGTCGAGGAGCTCGACCTCGTCGTCGTAGATGGAAAGGTACACGGGGGTCTCGGAGGCCCCTTTCACCACGATGGTGTCGTATCCAGCCTGCTTGAGTTCCGCGCCGAAATGGCCCCCCGCGTTGCCGTCGCCGAAGACCCCGGTGATGGGGTTGATGGCGACGGAGCAGGTGGTGCGCCCGGCGGCGGGGGCGAGGGTGCCACCCAGGAGCCCTGTGCTCACGCAGAAGATGTTGTCCGGGCTGAAGGGGTCTCGGTTGGCCGGGTCGTACTCGTCGTAGATGATCTTCGCGTTGAACCCCCGCCCTCCGATGAACTCCCGGGCGAACTTCGGGTCGAGATCCTCTACCGCGATCGTTCCGGCGGTCAGGTTTACGCGGATGATGCGTCCCGCCCAGCCGTTCATGCCGTGACCTCCTCCATCGCTATGGCGTCGCGCGGGCATAGGAAGTAGCAGACCGCGCAGGAATAGCATTCTTCGGGCTTCACCAGCACCGGCACAGCGTCGATCATCTCGATGCACTCACAGTGGCCGGGGGCCGCGCACATCCCACAGCCATTGCACTTCTCGAGATCGAACGCCGGCAGCTTGGTGACATAGTCCACCTGGTCGGGGGTGACGATGTACGGGAGGGCGAGGCCGCGGAAGTCGGCGAGCGACTCGTAGCCGGCCTCCTCCATGAACTTCCGGAGGCCCCCTTCAATCTTGCTGAACGACGTGTAGCCCTTGAGGTACAGCAGCGAGCAGAAGGTCACCGAGGTGGCCCCGTACATGATCATCTCCACCACGTGGCGCCAGTTCATGAGGCCGCCTCCGCCGGCGATGGGGAAGTCGGGCAGAGCCTGACGGATCTGGGCCACGTGGCGGTAGGCGAGCGGCCTGATCCAGGGGCCGCACAACCCCGCGAACGACTGGTTGCGCACCGTGGGATAGAGGGGGCGGCCGCCGTTGTAGATATCCAGGCCCGGAAGCGACTGCGGGCAGTTGATGGCCGCGACGGCCGCCGCGCCGCCGGCCGCGCAGGCGGCGGCCACGAGGCGCGTGTTGGCTTCGGGCGTCATCTTGGCCATGACAGGGATCGAGACCGCGGCAGACACTGCGCGGGCAACCTCACCCGCCAGCTGCGGGTTCTGGCCCAAGAACGCGCCCAGTTCCGGCGGAGCTTCCACCCCGAGCTGCTTGGCCATCAGGCCCACGTTCGGGCACGACATGTTCAGTTCGAGCATGTCGGCGCCCGCTTCCTCGAGCATGCGGCCCAAGGTGGCCCAGCCCTCGAGATCCTCGCCGGGGCCCATCATGTTGGCGATCACCGCCAACTCGGTCTGCTCCTTCGACTCCTGGATGAGCCGCTGCGCCCGCTCCACGTCCAGACGCTCACCGGAAGGGGAGTAGAAGCCGCCGTGCCGCTCGACGATGTGGTAGGGGCGGGCCGGGAAGGGCACGTGCAGGAAGGCGAGCTTGGTGCTCACCGCCGAGGCGCCGCGCTCCTCGGCGGTCTTGACCTTGTCCAGGGTGTTGGTGAGCTCCGACGAAGCGATGATGAAGGGGTTCTTGAGCCGGAGCCCCGCGAAGTCTACGGCGATGTCGACCATCTATCTACCCTTCCCCGCCGCGTTCGCGCGGCAGATCTTCCCTCGACGACAACAGCCGGTCGCCGGTCTCCAGGTAGCGCCCCTCGGTGGCGGCTTCGGCCTCCCTGCGCGCCTCGTCCGTCCAGTAGCCCAGCTCGTAGCCGTGCCACGGATTTCGAAGCGAGAGCTCGGGCAACCCCTCCGCCTTCCAGCGCTCTATCGCCTTCTCCATGAAAGGGCGGCGCGGCAGCGAAGTGGGTGGGTAGTCCCATTTGATGGTGGCGTCGATGAGCATCGCCGAGGTCCCCACCGGCGGCGGGAAACGCTGTTCGTCTACCGGAGCGTCGGGCGGCGCCGAAGACGGGTCCAGGATCGACATCTTTCCGGTGGTGATGCGCACGTCCAGGTGCGGTCTCATCCGGTACGCCATGGCCCAGTTCACCGCGTCGGCGTCGGCGGGGTCGATGTCTTCGTCCACGGCCACTATCGTCTTGCCGATGGTCGGGTCGAGCGCCACGGCCGCGTTCAAGGCCTGCCAGGGCTGAGCGTGGTGCGACTTGCGCAGCTGGATCACCATGAGGCCGTAGCTCCCCGTGGACTCGTGCAGCTGCACGTCGAGCACGCCCGGGATATTGCAGTCGTTCTTGAGGAAGTTCAGATACACGCCGTCGTACGCGAGCTTGCGAATGAGGCTGCTCTCCGACGGCGGAAACTGGCTCAGGAAGGCCTGATACATGGGCTCTTTCCGGTGGGTGATCGCGGTGACGGTGAACACGGGGTTCATCGCGCGCGTGCCCATGTAGCCCGTGTACTCCCCAAAGGGCGCCTCGGCCTCACGGTATGAGGTGTCGATGTAGCCCTCGATCACGATCTCGGCCGCGGCCGGCACCTCCAAATCCACCGTCTCGCATTTCACCAGATCGAGCGGACCGCCGGCTATGCCACCGGCCACGGTGTACTCATCGATGCCAAACGGGATCTTGGCAACGCTGCAGAGGCCCACCGCGGGAACGCATCCCACCACCACGGCCGCTTCCAAGTTCTGCCCCCGTGCTTTCGCCTTCTGGAAGTGCAGGCCGATGTGTTGCGACTGATGGACCATGACCCCGGTGCGCCCCGGCCCTTTGATCATGCCCCGGTAGGTGCCCACATTGCGCACGCCGGTCTCGGGGTCCTTGGTGATCCAGTACGGCGACGTGAGGAAGGGAGCGGGGTCGAAGCCGGGTGTGGATATCGGGTGCGGGAATTCCAGCAGACCGTCGTGCTCGAGCAACCCCTCACCCACGTGGATCTCTTCCTTCACCGGCCCATCGGTCACCATCCTGGGCTCCACGTAGCCACGATGCACCGCAGCCCACCTTTCGCGGATCTCCTCCGGCCGGCATCCCAAGGCCGCGGCATACACGCCCCGGCTTGCTCCGAGCACGCCCACCGCGAGGCTCCCGCGATACCGCCGGCCGGCCACGTCGGTCACGTCGTCGAAGACGAAGGCGGTCCGCTGCTCGGCCGGCAACCCTCGAAACTGGAGGCGCACCAGCGGCATCAGTTCCGTGTCCTTGCAGATCCTGGAGGACACACGGCGGACGAGGCCGCGTGCCTCCAACTCCGAGATGTACTCCCTGAGATCGGCGTAGTAGCCCAATGTTCCTCCTATCCCGTCAGCGCCGCTACGGCGGGATCGTCAAGCACCCACGCCAGGCTCAATCGCTCCAATGTCTCGCTCGTGGGCAGCCCGGTGCGAGGATCCAGACCGCTCTCGCGGTAGAATTCCGAACGCATGAGCGCGAGGTCCACCCTCTGTCCGGCCGCCGGGCCATCGGGCAGGGTCTCGGCCGTGAGCCGCGCAGGCAGGGAATCGTCCTCCGGACGCACACCCTCCCGCACATTGATCACCCGCTCGAGGGCGTTGATGCGCGCTCCCGCCAGGTATAGATCGGCAGGGGAGTAATCGAATCCGGAGGACGCCGACACCAAGTCGGCCACTGTGCCGTCTTGGAGCCCCACGATCAGGAACGCGCAGGTACCGGCCGCGTCGGCGAAGCCGGCGCGCCGATCGCGCGTGCCCAAGGTCAACCGGGCCTTGCCCGTGTCGGCGAACCTGTCGATGTCGGGGTTGCTCAGCTCCACGGCCACAGTGTAGCCACCGGCATGGTGACACCCGCCCCGGGGGCCGCACGCGTACACCAGGGCCATACCCTTCGCTCCCCGCGGGTCGTAGCCTCCAAGCTCCATGCCCTTCGCGTGCATGGCGAAGCCTTCGGCGCCACCGCCGATCTCGGCGGCCAGAGCCCGGGTGCCGGCGGCGAGCCGCGCGCCGAGACCCTCCCGGAAAGCGGTGTCGCGCACGAGACGCACCACCGCTTCCCCGTCGCCGAAGCGCAACGGCCCGCCGGTGTCCTCCTCGGAAAGGAGTCCCCGCTCGGCGCACTCCATTGCGAACGCGATCGTGACTCCCACCGAGATCGAGTCGATCCCGTAGAGATCGCAGAGGCTATCCGCGTGGATGATGGTCGCCAGATCGAAGACGCCGCAGGCGGTGCCGAGCGAGTACACGGTCTCGTACTCCGGCCCCTCGGTCATGGAACCGGCGTAGGGCCCTTCACGCACCACCGTGATCTTCGAGCACCGCGACGGACAGGGATCGCCGCACGCCACGTCTTTCACCAGGTACCGATCGCGCAGCTCGTCACCCATCAGCCGCTCCGCTTCCTCCGGCGACGCGGTGCGCCGCCAGTTGTCCGCGGGCAGGATCCCCGCGTGCGCGGCCACGGCCACCGTGCTCACGGAGCCGAAGGCCTTCAGTGGGCCCGAGGTGAACGGGTGGGCTCTTAGCTCGCGGACCGCGGCGCGGGCCGCGGCGCGAAAGCCGGCGGGATCGGCTAGAGACGGCGCCTCATCACCCCAGCGGATCACGAGGGCCTTCACGTTCTTCGAACCCATCACGGCGCCGGCTCCACCTCTGCCGAGAGCGCGCCGCTCGTTGATGAGGTTCGCACTCGGCACGAGACGCTCCCCGGCCGGCCCGATGCACGTGATGGCCGCCTTGTCGTCGCGAAGCTCGATCCGCAGCACCTCCTGAGTGGCCTGCGTGTCGAGGCCCCACAGGTGCTCGGCGTCACGCACTCGGACGCGACCCCCGTCCATCTCCACGTACACCGGCCGCTCGGCGCGGCCGGTGAGCACGACGAGGTCGTACCCGGACCGTTTGAGGGCCGGACCCAGCCGGCCACTGGTGATACTGAACAGGTAGATGCCGGTCTGAGGCGACTTCGTCACCAGCGACGCTCGGGCTCCCCCGGGGGCGGTGGTTCCCGCCAAGGGGCCCGCACCGAAGATCAGCGGGTTCCTGGGGTCCAGCGCATCGATGCCGGGTTCCAGGTTCTTGAAGAGGTAGTAGGCCCCCAGCCCGCGGGCGCCCACGAAATCGCGGGTCACCTGCGGGGAGAGCGTCTCCTCACTCGTCTCGCCGGTGCCGACATCCACCACCAGCACACGGGAGCCCCCCGTCACAGCATCGTCACGGCTCATGACTCCTCCTCCAACGCCGCCATGTACAGCTCGGTGAGATCGGCCGGGGAAGCCTGACGCAGGTTGAGCCGGTAATTGACCACTTTAGTGCACTGCTCCACCAGAATCGGCAGGTCGGCAAGGGGCACCAGCGAGGGATCGAGGGACGTGGGGAAGCCCACCTCTTCCATCAACTCCCACAAGCGATCGAGCAACCACCGGGCGAGCTCCTTCTCGGAGCCGTCGGCCCCGAGCAGCCTGGCAATGGGAGCGACGGTGTGAGCGGCCACCGGCAGATTGAACTCGAAGGTATGAGGCAGCATGATCCCCGTGGCCAGGCCGTGCGACATGTGGTATCGGCCGAGGGGCTGAGACAACACGTGCGCCAACCCGGGGAGCGCGGTGCCCGTGGCGATGTTGGCCGCCGAGCTGGCTTCCAACATGGCCTGCTTCGCCGCCAGGTCGCCCGTGAGGGCGGCCCGAGGCAGCATCTCGAAGATCGTGGCGGCCGAGGTCACGGCCAGAGCGTCGGAGAAGGAAGTGGCTCCCACCGACCAGAGAGCGTCCAGGGCGTGGGCGAGGGCGTCCATACCGGCCACCAGCGCCGGCCGGGCGGGCAGCGTGGCCATGAGCTCCCCATCGAGTACGGCCACCCGCGGGAAGGTGCGCTCATCAAGGATCGACATCTTGAAGCCCCGGGCCTCGTCGGTGAGGATGGTGACCTTGGACACCTCCGTGCCCGAACCGGCGGTCGTTGGGATGGCGATGACCGGATACGGGCCGACGGAAGCCTTGTTGAAGCCTTCGTAGTCGGTGAGCGCGCCGCCGTTGGCGGCCACCAGGGCGATGCCCTTGCCCGCGCACAGCGGGCTCCCGCCGCCCAGAGCGACGACGAGGTCGCAGCCCTCCGCTTTGAACAACTCTACGCCGGAATGCACCGTACGCGTACCGGGGTCTTCCTCCACCGAATCGAACACGACGAAGGGGATGCCCGCCGCCTCCAGCAATCCGGAGACCCGGCCGGTCACGCCGGCGCGGGTGAGGCCTTCATCAGCACAGAGGAACACCCGAGTGCCGCCGGAGCTCCCCACGAGCGCCGGCACACCTGCCACCGATCCCAGCCCGTGCACCACACGCGTGGGGATGAAGAACGTCAACGGCTGCCTGTCCATCCGAGCACCTCCGTTCCGGTATTTTTCAAAGGGCGCTTCCCCGCTCCGCCAAACGGCACACCTCGGCTCTCCGAGGTTCCGCGCGGCGCGCAACTTGTACTAATCTTAATATGTTTATACCACACAAGTTTGCCAGCACGCGTCGCACGCCCGCCTCTACCGCCTCGCTCCCCCTTGGGCGATCTCGATGGGTACCCAGCCTATGAACTCGTCCGTGCGCCGCCGCTTGAGATGGCCGCGGTAGTTGTAGCGGTCGGAGCGGTAGAACACGTGGGCCAGGTTCACCACCCGCCCGCTGGGCGAGTACGCGGTGAGGATCATCTTCAGGATAGGAGCCACGATGTCGACCTCGAGGAGCCCAGCGAGCTCGGAGTCGGCCGACACGGCCTGGAACACCTCTGAGGCCCAGTCGATGGACTCGCCGGTGCGGGTCTCGATCAACTGCATGAGGGGTTCGCTCTCCAGAGCTTCGAGCGGTATCTGCTTCCCGATGTCGTATGGAACGAAATTGTGGATCACCGAGAACGGCCGCCCGTCGACAAGCCGTAGTCGTTTCACGAAGAACACGTCGGAACCGTCGTCGACATCAAGAATCGGCACCAGGTCGGCGGTGGCCTTCCGGAGGCCGAACTCGAGGACTTTCACCTCCATGGCGAGACCGATGTTTATGAGATCTTCAAGGTAACCGGAGAGGCGAGGGGTCCTGTCTTTGTCCACGTCGTCGGTGACGAACGTGCCCTTCCCCTTCACCCGGTAGATAAGACCCTCATCCTCGAGAATCTGGAGCGCCTGCCGCACCACGACGCGGCTCACGCCGAATGATGTCGTGAGCTCCGACTCTGAGGGGATCTGCTCCCCTGCGGGCAGCCTTCCAGACAGGATCTGGTCACTGAGGGACCGCTTCACCTGGAAGTACAGCGGTATGCCCTTTTTGCGGCCCTTCTTCACAGGATCAAGACTCCCCGTCATCTCACAGCGGCGGCCATGTCCGTGAGCCCCAGCCGGGCGAGCATCGTTCCGGTAGGAACCCCTTGCGTGTCCCAGCTACGCTCCACGTAGTACTCGTCCATCAACGAGGCGACGTCTACCGTGTGCGCTCCCGGGTCCGACGGCGCGGCCTCGGCCGCGAACCGGCCGGGAAGGCGGTCGTCAGCCCGGGTGAAGCCTTCCCTCACGTTGAACAAACGCTCCACGGTATTGATGCGTTCGCCGATCGTATAGACGTCGTCGGCGGTGAGGTCCATGCCCGTGGGGAGGCTCCCACAGCGCGCGTACAGCTCGACGCTGATGCCCAGATCCACGGTGAACATGCACATGATCAACGAATCGATGACCGCGGTGCTGTCCTGCATGGTCTTCACGAGGCGGGGCTTGCCGGTCGTGTCGTATCGATCGTAGTCGCCGAGGACTCCGAGGAACTCCGCCGCCACGGTGAAGGCCTTGTTGTGGTCGGCGCCGCGGGCGGCGGTGGCGTAGTTCAAGGCCATCCCGCTGAAGCCGCGCGGCGCGTAGGCCGCGATGTCGAGCCCTTTCACCTGCATGGCCAGCTCCGCGCCCTTACCCACCGCTTCGGCGGCGCCGCGCGAGCCGCGGGCGAGAACATCGCCGAAACCGTCGCGGGCCGCGATGCGGTGGAGCGTATCGTAGAGCACGTCGGCGTTGCCGAAGCTGAGATCTAAACCGTCCACGTCGGCCGCCGAGAGAAGCCCCTTCTCTCGTGCCTCCATCGCCCAGGAGAGGGCGGCTCCCGCGCTCATCGTGTCCATCCCCAGGAGGTCGCACACGTGGCCCGCCTCCATGATGGCCGGGAGGTCGGTGATGCCGCACAGGGGTCCGAGCGCCCACACCGACTCGTGCTCGATACGCTCGGTGCGATAGCTCCGCCCCTGCCGTTCGAACTCAACGACCGAGCCGCAGATCACGTTGCACCCGCCGCACGCCTCATACCGCTTGACGTACTTGGCGATCTCTTCGTTGTGGATGTCCGAGACGTCGGGAGCCCGATCGTCCTGGTGGTTTCGGTAGGGCAGCCCTACTACTTCGTTCATGTAGGGAAGCATGCCGGTGGTGCCGAACCAGCGGAAGCCGTCGCGTACCGGGTTCTCCATGATGATCTGGTGGAGCTCACGGCACTGCGTGATGTACTCGGCGGTGGAGGTGCCCACGGTGATCCCGCCCGTGCCGCGCACCGCCACGGCCTTGAGCTTCTTCGAGCCGAAGACAGCGCCTATCCCGCCGCGTCCCGCCGCGTGCTGCACGTGCATGAAGTTGGCGTAGCTCACGAGGTTCTCGCCGGCGGGGCCGATAGCGCCCAATTGGAAGTCGCGCCCGAGAAAGGCGGCGAGCTCCCTCTGGGACTGGTAGGTGTCTTTGCCCCACAGCGCCGTGGCGTCGTCCAGACGCACGCGACCGTCGTCGATCACTAAAGTCACCGGCGAGGCCGAGACGCCGCTCACGAGGATGCCGTCCCAACCGGCGTACTTGAGCTGGGCCCCGAAGTGCCCGCCCATGTAACTCACGGACTGAGCGCCGGTGAGTGGGCTCTTGCAGCCGATGCCGATGCGGCTCGCGGTGGGCACCAAAGTGCCCGTCGCGGGTCCGGTGACGAACAGGATCTTGTTCTCCGGGCCGAGAGGGTCGATTCCCGGCGCGAGTTCGTCGTAGAGGATCTTGGCCGCAAACCCCCGGCCGCCCAGGTACCCCTCGGCGAGCTCTTCGGTGACCGGCATCTCGCCGAACGAACCCGACGCAAGGTCCACGGTGAGGATCTTGCCCGTGTATCCGCCGTACTTCATGCTTCCGCCTCCCAAGTAAGAGCCGCTTCCGGGCACCACTGCACGCACATGGGGTCGCCGTCGCAGAGGTCGCAGATCATGATGCGTCTGGAAATCGCGTCCTGCGCCACGTTAGGGCAGGAGTCGAGGCAGGCGCCACAATCGGTGCACAGCTCCGCGTCGAACCGCACCACGCCGGACGATTCTTCGAACGTGAGCGCGTCGACGGGGCAGCTCTCCACACAGGCGCGGTCGTGCGCCATGTCGCACACGGCACAGCGCATCTCTCCGAAGTACACCGCGGGATCGCGCGTGATGCGGATGGCCGCGGCTGCGGGCTGGATCCGACCCAGCTTGCTCAGCGAGCAGACCTCCGAACAGAGATCGCACGCTATGCACTTCTCTTTGTGGAACGTCACGTATGTCAAGTGATCCTCCCTCCCTTCGTCGGACCGAGGTCCGTCTGATGACCTACATCCATCCGGTGCCTGTCGACCGGCCGAGTCACCGGATCCCCCGCTTGTAGGGCAACCCGAGCGCGGCGGGTAGGTAGGCCTGCCGCGCAAAGATCACCAGCACCACCAGCACGGCCACGAACGGCAGCATGTTCACCACGTCGATCGGCACCGTGATGCCCACCAGCTGGAGCGCCGTGGTGAGCGACACCGACATGCCGAACAACAACGATCCGATGACCACCCACAGCGCGCGACCGCGGCCCAGCATGGCGATCACGATGCCGATGAACCCGGCCCCGTGAGTCATGAACGGCACGAAGATGCCCGCGCCCACGATCGACATGTAGGCTCCGCCCAGGCCGGCGAAGGCGCCGGCGGACAGGGCGGCGATCGACCGGACCGCGGTCACGCTGACTCCGGCGGCGTCCAGCGCTTCCGGCTTCTCGCCCGCCGCCCGAAGGTTCAGTCCCATGTTCGTGGACCGTAGCACCCAGTGCAGCACCGCCACGAGCGCGAAGCCCACGTAGACGATGGCGGGCTGAGCGAACAGGCTCGGCCCGATCACCGGGATCTTCGCGAACAAAGGGATCTCAACGGCAGACATGGCGTCCAACCGCGGATAGGTGGTGCCGAACTGGGCGCGCTGTAGCACGCTTGTGAAGCCCCCGGCCGCAATGAGGATGGCAATGCCCACGACGATCTGGTCGAGACCGAGTCGCACACAGAACACGACCATCAGCAGCGCGGTTATGAGCCCGGCGCCGGCGCCGGCCAGCAATCCCAGCCAATGAGACTGCGAGTACAGCGTGACGACGAACCCGGTGTAGCCCCCCATGAGCATCATGCCCTCGAGGCCGATGTTGAGGACTCCGCCACGTTCGGAGATGGTCTCGCCCAGACTGGCGAACAGGAGCGGCATCCCGGCCAAGATCCCACCGGAAATGAGCGCCGACAGGAAGGCGGCAGTGAGCATGTCACTCATCCCCGCCCCCCTTCCCGAGCGCTTTCTTCAGGCCGGCGGAAAGATACCCGCCACGTTCGCTCCGCCCCGCGAGGTATTCGGTGAGCGTCATGAAGAGCAATATCAACCCTACGATCATGAGCATGAAATCGTCGGGGAGGGCCGCCTGGCGGGCGGCGAAATGGCCTCCCATGGAGATGACGGCGTAGAACCCCACCAGCGGTATCACCGCGAGCGCGTTGAGCCGCGCCAAAAACACCAGAGCGAACAGCGGCAGCCCGAAATTGGGGTTCCAGTCGGCGCGGACATAGCCCCACACACCCAACACCTCCACAGCGGCGGCGAGACCCATGAACGCCCCACTCAGCATGAAGCCGACTATGGTGAGGCGAGGTATGCTCAGCCCGGCGTGGGCGGCGGCCCGCGGATTCGCCCCAAGGACGCGCAACTTCAACCCAAAGGCGGTCCTCGTCATCACGTAGTGCACCGCGAACACGGCAATCAGGGCCAACACGAGCCCCACGTGGATGCGGGTGCCCGGGATCCGCGGAAGCAGTTCCTTGAACGGGATCACGTCGGTTTGCGGCACCTGTGTCGTGGTGCTGCGAAACGGACCCTTGATCAGCAGGTTCGCGAAGTTCACGCCAACGAAGGTCATCATCAGCGAAGTGATGATCTCGTTAAGCCCGTAGCGGGCCTTCAAGTAGGCCGGGACGACGGTCCATCCGCCCCCCACCACCACGGCCGTTACGCACAGGATCACGAAGGCGAGGGCGTTCGGCAGCGCTCCGATGAGGGGAGGGCCCGCACCGGCCACCAACGCCGCCGCCAACAGGAACTGGCCGTCACCGCCGATGTTCCAGATGTTCGCCCGGAATGCCACGATCAGTCCGGAAGCCATGAGCAACAGGGGCGCCATGCGGATCGCGGTGTCTTGGATGCCGCCCTTGTTGAACAGGCCTTGGCTCACGATGTCGCGATAGAAGGTGAGGGGGTTCTTTCCGAGCGCCAGCAGGAGCGCCGCGCTCACCAACAGAGCAAGCAGGATCGGCCCGATCGCCTGACCCAGACTCCACAACCACGCCCACCGAGCGCTCGTCCCGGCCTTCGCGGCGGAAGCGCCACGCACAACCGCTCTCGAGGTCGATACCACGTCAGTCACCACGGTCGCCACCAAGCATCAGTTCTCCCACGTGTCGCTCCACCCCTGGGGCATTGTCTACGATCCCCGTGATCCGGCCCCTGAACAGGACGGCTATGCGGTCCGACAGGTCGAGGATCTCCTCGAGGTCCGTAGAGATGAGCAGCGCCGCCACGCCGGCGCTTTCGGCCAGGTCCCTGATCCGATCACGAACAGCGAGGGTGGTCTTGAGGTCCAGCCCGTACGTCGGCTTGTTGTACACCACCACCTTCGGGTCGAATGAAAGCTCACGTGCCAGGACCACCTTCTGCAGATTGCCGCCAGAGAGCGTGCCGCAGCGGGTCTCCGTGCCCGGCGTGCGGATATCGAAGCCTTCGACGAGGTCGCACGCCGCTTGGTCGATGGCCTCCTCGCGGATACGCCCGCCTCGCCAGAACGGCTCTTCGCCGATACGCTTGAGTACGAGGTTGAGGCCCACACTCAGAGTCCCCACCGTCCCCTCACCGATGCGGTCGTCGGTAACGTAGCGCAGACCCAGGCTCTGCCGCCTGCCAACGCCGGCCCTGGCGATCGACTCGCCACACAGGCGGATGTCACCACCGACCATGCTCCGCTGGCCGGCTATGACCTCGGCAAGCTCGCGCTGCCCGTTGCCGTCGACGCCGGCCACGCCGAGGATCTCGCCCCGCCGGAGCGTGAGGTCCACCTCGTGCACGCCAACCTCTCCGCGGAGGGCCTCCACCGACACCTTGACCAGTTCCAGCACCGGCTCGTTTGGCAACCCCCTCCGCCGCGCCCGCCCGGTGACTCCGTCGCGCACCTCCGCTACATCTTCCAGCGAACCGGCTCCTTCCCCGAACATGGCGCCCACGATGAGGGCCTGCATCTCGCTCCGGCTCTTGGTCTTGACCACGTCGGGCCCCCACGAGCCGACCACACGGCCTCCGCGTAGGATCGACACTGTGTCGCCCAGATCCAACGCCTCGTGCAGCTTGTGAGTGATAAAGATGACGGCCAGCCCCTCGTCGCGCAGCTGGGAGATGACCTTCTCCAGCTCTTCGATGCCCTGGGGCGTGAGCATCGAAGTGGGCTCGTCGAGGATCAGGACTTTCGAGCCCGACCAGAGGGCTTTGATGATCTCGATCTGCTGCTGCTGGCCCAGGGCCAGCCTTGAAGCCGGCGCGTGGGGATCCACCTCCAGCCCCAAGGTCTTGGCGAACCGGTCGAGGGCCCGCAGCCCGCCTTCAACATCAAGGCGAACGCCGACGCCCTCGCCCAGCATCAGGTTCTCGAGCACAGTGAACACCGGAATGAGCGTGGGGTGCTGGTACACGGTGCCTATCCCGAGTTCGATGGCGCGGCGGGGCGAGTCGATGGTCACTTCCCGCCCTTCCACCATCACCGCGCCGGAGTCGGGCTTGTACATGCCCGACAGGATGTTCATGAGCGTGGATTTCCCGGCGCCGTTCTCGCCGAGCACGCAGTGCACTTCGCCGTGGTGGAAGGCGAGCGACACCCGGTCGTTCGCCACCACACCCGGGAAGGCCTTGCTGACCTCCCGGACCTCGACGGCGGGGCCGATAGGCCCCGCCGTCGCTCCGGCGCGGACGCCGTCCGCCTGGAGCAGATCACTCGTCATCGTCTCGATATGCGTCGGCGTCCCGTTCGTCACCTCGGCCTACTGCTTGATCAGAGCTTCGACCGCGGCCTTGTCGGTCAACACCGGCACTTCCACCGCACCGCTTATGATGTCGGCTTTGATCTTCTCGAGCTCGGCCCACACCTCGTCGGGGATGTGGTCGGTCTTGATGAGCTTGATGGAATCGTTGGCCACACTCATGTAGAAGACCTCGGTACCGAAGGTCCCATCCTTGTAGGCCTGAACGGCCTGCTTGAAGAGGGGCAGGTAATCCCACCACACGGAGGTCAGGTAGACCCCTTTCTTGTCGAGCGAGGTCTTGTCGCCGATCACGTCGATGAACCACACCTTATCGGCCCCGGCAGGCGGTTTGGCGGTCTCGGCGGCCTGGATCATGCCGAAGCTGGAACCGTCGCCCATACCGTAGACCACGTCGGCCCCCCCGGCGATGACGGCCTCGGTCACGCGCTTGCCGCCCGCGGCGTCGGCGTAGCCGGCCTGCCCTATCTGAGCCATGATCACCTTCGCGTCCGGCATGGCGGAACGGGCGCCGGCCACGAAGCCGCCGGCCATCTTGGTCCAGTTCTCGTCATCTGCCGAGATGACGATGCCCAAGGTCTTGGTCTTGGTCATCTTGGCGGCGAGATAGCCCGCCAGGTAGGAGCCCTCCTCGGCATGGGTCTCGAGGTCCTGGCTCAGACCGGGGACAAGCCCGCCTTCGAAGGCGCCGATGACGACGACCGGCACTTTGGTCTCTTCAGCCACCTGCATGGCTTGGGTAGCATAGCCACTCGCGTGCGCGAAGAGGAAGTCGGCACCGTTGTCGACCAGCTGACGGAGCACCGGGCCCGGATCCTCGTAGCCGGCACCGTCGGCGACCTCGATACCCACGCCCAGCTCGTCGGCCAGGGCCTGGGCCGATTCGACCCCCTCTTGGTTCCACCCGTAGTCACTGCCTTCTTCGGGGACCACGACGCCGATCTTGGTGACCTCCTTTTCCGGGGCGGCGGCCGTGGTCGTCGTCGTATCCGGGGCCGCGGTGGTCGTGGTGTCCGGGGCCGCTGTAGTGGTGGTCTCTCCGTCGCCGCACCCGACGGCCAGAAGGCCCAGGCCCAGAACGATGAGGGCGACGAACGCCCAGATCGGTCCGGTCTTCGAAATGCGCTCACCCATGATCTTCGATCCTCCTCCTCCTCGTGTGTCCTGACTTACTGCCTCGCGCGACCGACGCTATGGCCGCCCTTGGAGCCCGTTCCAGAACGAGCTCTTACCCCCTCCGCACAGAACACGCCATAGGCTACTCCCGGCTCCCTTCCTGAAGGTACAGGCGTTGCGCGTTCGACCCCAGCACCCGCTCTTGAAGATCCGACGTGAGACCGCTGAGCTCCACCTTCAACATCTCCACCTTGGGGTGGTGGAACGGGGCGTCTGAGCCGTACAGCACACGGTCGGGTCCCACGCGCTCCACCGCCTCTCGGATCTTCGTGTGCATAGGCATCCCGGAAGTCTCCAAGTACACGTTCGGCCGCCGGACGGCGATATCGATGGAGGCATTGATGTAGACGATGTTGCCGTGTCCCATATGCCCAAAGATAACGTCGACACCGGGGAACTGCGCGGCCAGCTCCTCCACGCTCCACGGAAGCGTGAAGATGGGATGGCCGGTATGCACAAGCACCGGCACGCGCCGCTCCTCGGCCAGGCGCATGAGCGGGTGGACGGCGGGGTCGTTCGGATGGTAGCCGTCGAGCAAGGGGTGCAGCTTGATGCCGCGGAACCCGTGCTCGTCGAGACAGCGCTCCGCCTCCTCCACATAGCCCGGCATACGCGGGTTCGACCACACCAGACCGTACGCTTCGGGCACGGCCGCCACCACCTCGGCCACGTAGGCGTTGTCCGGATGGAACACCACGGCCCGGTCGAGACCGCACTCCGCCATCAAGGCAGTCAGACCCGCCTGGTCGAGCGACACTCCGAACCCGGGGAAGTCGCCCACGTGCATGTGCGCGTCGAAGATCACAACGCGGCGAGCGCTCCCGCCACACCACTGCCCAGGGTCACCGGATGGCCCATCTCCTTCAGGCTATGTTCCATGGCCGCGAGAGCGAGGACCGCATAGCTCGGATCGCAGCAGCCGCCCATGTGCCCGATGCGCACCAGCTTGCCGAAGATGGGGGTGTTGATCAGGCTTCCCGAGATGAGCACGCCGAATCGCTCCAGCATGCGCCCGCGCAGCTCCTTGTCGTCGATGCCCGCGGGAACCGTGACCGCGGTGACCACCTCGCAGGCGTTCTCATCCTTGTCGGGCCAGATCTCGAGACCCATGGCCCGCACGCCCGCACGCGCGGCGCGGGCGACCTCGGCGTACCGGCGGAAGTGCTCCTCGTGCCCCACCTCCAGGTACTCGCTCACGGCGGCGTTGAGCCCGGCGACGTCTGTGGTCGAGGGTGTGTAGGGCCAGAAACCGCCCTCAATCCACTTCTCCTTCCAATCGAGGATGGAGAAGTAGGAGTGCCGGTTGGGATTCCTCACCGACCGGAACTTCTCCCACGCGGCCTCGGAGACGCTCATAGCGCTCAATCCCGGAGGGGCGCCGAGCACCTTCTGGGACCCCACCGACATGACGTCGATGCCCCACTCGTCGGTGCGGATATCGCGGCTCCCGAGCGATGACACCGCGTCCACGAACACGAGGCACCCGTGCCGCTTGCCGAGCTTCACCAGGGTCTCGAGATCGCTGATGGTTCCGCACGGCGTCTCGCAGTGGACGATCCAGAGGATCTTCGCCTCGGGATTCGCCTTCAGCACCGCCTCCAGCTGCTCCGGCTGCACCACCGTGTTCCACTCGGTCTCCACCGGGACGGCCTTTCCGCCGTACTTTTCGATGAAATACCGGTTGCCCTCCCCGTAGTGGCCGCTCTCGATGTTGATTACCACGTCGCCCTCGTCCAGACCGCACACCGAAACCGCTTCCAGCCCAAGGAGCGCTTCGCCCTGCATCATCACGATGTCGTTCTCGGTCTTGAACAAGGTCTTGAGCCTGCGTTCGGTGTCTCTGTACAGCTCGAAGAAGGGTTCCGAGTAGTCAAAGATGATCTGGCCGCCCAGGGCGGCGCGGACCCGATCGGACGCTTGGACCGGTCCGGCGGTCATGATGAAGTCGGGTTTCCTGGCCATGGTTCGACCCCCTCGTGCAGTCGGTTTGTGACTCTCTCCCATCTGAAGACCGGCCCACTCGAACCGGGAGCGACTCAGCGCGGAAGCGACTCAGCGCGCAAGCGACGTCGACCCCAGCGCGCAAGCGACGTCGACCCCCGTGAAACGTGACCCCCGGTGCCCCACTTGTACTAACACTGATATATGTATAACAGACGAGTGGTCGTGTCAAACTGAACACTCGGTCGAGAGGCTCCAGAAGGCGGATACCCAAGCCACGGCTAAACCCCGGACCCGCTCGATGGTGTAGCTGGAGAATGCCGTGGTCCCACACGCCGAGAAGCGGGCGCCTACCCCCGGCGCCTACCCCCGGGACTCTGTGCCCCGCTCCGGCTCCTGGGCCGCCGCCACCTGCCGCTCGAGACGCCGCCCGGCCGCGACCGCCCCGAAGAGCAGCATGTGCTTCACTCCGAGAAGGCCGAGCTGCCCACGCCCCGCCGCGTCCGACCACTCATACCGGCGGAAGGTGAGAGCGCGCACCACTCCACCCCCGACGATCCACAGCAAGGAGACGCGGCCCGCCGTGCGCACCGCACGAAGCCCGGCCGCTGTCTCCGGGTCTACCGGCCCGTGCCCCCCATGTCTCCAGCGCAGTACGCCCCACTGGAACGCGTTGGCCGCCACCCACGTCCCCGTGGCAAGATCGTGAAGAAAGTTGTTGAGGACTACGAGTATCCCCCGCGTGGTTGTCGATTTACGCGCCACCGTCCGCTCCTCCTAGAACTGGTTGAAATCGTGAACGGTCGGCACCAACCACTGTACCCCCCAGAACGAGAGGAACACGAACACCAAGCCGAGAACCGCAACGACTGCCGACCGCCGTCCCCGCCAGCCCGCGAACGTGCGCAGGTGCAGGTAGAGGGCGTACACCAGGAACGAGATGAGCGACCACACCTCCACCGGGTCCCAGCTCCAGTAGGTGCCCCACAGGTCGTTCGCCCAGACGGCCCCCGAGGCGATCATGACCGCCTCGAAGATGAAGCCCGCGACCACCATGCGGTACGAGAGGTCCTCGAGCGCCTCACCCTCCGGCAGACCGGCGCGCACCCGCACGGTGGCTCCCCAGCCTTCGGCCAGATAGATGGCCGCGGCGCTGAAGGCCAGTACGAAACACCCGAAGGCCAAGAAGGCAAACACCACGTGCACGGCGAGCCAGCCGCTGTCATAAGCGGCTGAAAGCGGTCCGATGGCGGTGGGCGACGTGATGCCGATGCCGAGCGCGAGGATCACAGGCGGCAGAGCGCCGACGAGCAGCGGCCGGAGCCGCGGCGCCGCGAGCACCACACCCACTACCACGACCATGGCGACCCACGAGCCGCTTACGTTGAGTTCGTACCGGTCCCCCACCGGCATGTGTCCGGCCAGCACCCACCGGGCGGCCGCGGCCCCCGTGTTGGCCACCAGGCCCGCGAGCACCGCGACAAGGCCCGTCGTGCGCCACACCGGGCGCTGGAACACCATGCCCAGCAGAGTCGCCACGAACGCGACCACGTACAATCCCGTGGTGATCCAGAACAGCCAAGCTTCGATGGGTCTCACGCGCTCACCTCATTGCCAGTGGACCGCCGACTGCGCGCTGCCGCCCAGATCGCAGGCGCGTAGCGCACGAGCAATCCGAACAGCCCGATTGCGAACCCAGCGTACACGACGAACCGGCCTGAATCAGCCCTCACCCGCACCGCGGTCCACCGCCGAAGGTCACCGAAGGCGAAGTTGAATCCCTGCACCTCCGCCTCGGAACCCAGGAACGCGAGCCCCGACTCCACAACCGTGCCGTCCTCAGCGAGCACCGAGATCTCGAGCGCGGGATTGCGGGGCTCGGGTGATACGGAGACGGCCGTCCCGTCCTGTATACGGACGTCCGGCAGCAGTCGCAGCCGCACCGTGCCGGGCAACCCCGGAGCCTCCACGACGTCCTCGTATGCACCTGCGCCCCCTCCGTGCACGGACAAGAGCGCCACGTACGCGTCAACCAACACCTCGCCTGCAGGAGAGACCACTGTCAGCAGCGGGGAGAAGCCCCAGTCGGCGTGCGTCAGCACCACGCCCTCGAGTCGCACGGGGCGATTGACTCCGAGAGGCCGTGAGACGGTCTCTGCTCCAGGTTCCGCCACCGCCAGCACGCTCTCCACGGCGGTGGAGACGCCGCCATCACTCACCGGACGCGATGATTCGACACCCAGCGCATATCCCGGGAGTGCACCGTCCGCCCACACGCCACGCCTCAGGTCCAGGTACTGGTCTTCCCGGGAGAGATCGATCACCTGGCCCTCGGTCGCCACGATTCGCCCATCGATGCTCGACCCCGCCGTGACCGCCCCACCCGCCAGCAGCGCCAGCAGCCCGACGTGCAGGACGAGCGAGCCGCCCAACGCCACCGCCGCACCACCCCGCGCCTTCCGCGACAGGATCGCCCGTCGGGTGGTGCACGCCACCATGTTCACGGCCAGGGCAGCCAACAGCACCATGAACGGGATGGACGAGAACGCCTCGTAGAGGCCGAGCGGCTCGGCCACGGCCGTCACGACCGGGTGATCGCTCTTCCACAGGTCGAGAGCGGAATCGCTGACGGCGCCCACCTGCGGGAGCATGGCGCCCGCGACGCACAGCAAGGTAAAGGCCGCGACGACCGCCACGGTGCTCCACGTGGAATAGAGGGCCCGCACTAACGGGGCGAACAGGCGCATGATGTTAGGTGACGGCTCCATCGGCCCGCCGGCGGTCGAAGCCCGCTCGGGTCCGCTCGTGGGTTAGTAGGATCTCGGGCTGGTCTTGTGGCTGCAGTCGCCCCCGTAGCAGGCCGCGGTGGTGGGATCGAGTCCTCCGAGCCATCCCCCATAAAGGAAGGCCTTCGTGGTGATACCCGGGGTTTGGGCGCCGGTGCCCGAAGGCCACGTCCAGTTGCCCCCGTGGATGTTGCCCGGGCTGCCGTTCCACACGGTCGCACCGTCGCGTTCCACCAGGCCGGCGTGGCAGCCCCGGCAGCCGTACGCGTTGGTGCTCAGCTTGTGCTGCCCGATGTCGTGGTCACGGAAGCGCGAACCCGCGTCGTTTGTCTCGTAGACACTCTGCTTGTGGCAGCGGATGCACAGGTCGCGCTGACCCGTGTAGTTCGGCGAAGCGATAGTGCCCACGTTCACGCGCAACATGTAGCGGTTCGTGCCGCCGTGACCGGAGCCCGCCGCGATGTGGCAGTCGAAGCAGGAGATCACGTTGTGGGAGTTCGCCGTCTGGTTCCACGGCGCCACCATAGTGATGACGTTGCCGTTCGTGGCGGTGGGGGTGGCGTAGGGGTTGGTGCCCGCACCGCGGACTGCGTGGTGGAAGTTGTTCGTGGTGGCGAAAGCGCTGAAGATGTTCGGCACGTCGCGCGTGTTGCTGCTGAACGGCCGCAGGGCCGTGCCACCTGGAGACACCCGGGCGGCTGTGCTCGCGGCGCCGTCCGCGTCGTGACACTTGAAACAGAGGTTGTTCTGCACGTTGGTGACCCAGGCTTCGAGGGAGTTCGAGGCGGTGTTGCGGGTGAAAGTGGTGACGGCGGTCGCGGCGGCGGCGCCGGTGTCGGGGTCGCGGAAGTTGATGGCATTGTTCTTGTGGTTGGCCGAGATGATGTTGCCCGTGGCTGAGTCGCCCTCCATGTGGCAAACGCCGCAGTCCTTGTCGGTGACAGCCCCGCCCATCACGTGGCGGCCGGTGAGCGAGAACTCACCCACGATCGCGCGGCGGGTGGGGGCGCCGTCGCCCGCGTCCTGTGCCACGCCGTGACAGCTCACGCAGCTCCCGCCCCGGTTCGGGCGATGCACGTTGTAGCCGGTGGTGGCGCTGGGCGCAGCGTAGCTGTTGCCGTGGCAGTCGTAGCAGCTCGCCGTCGGGGTGACCCGGTTGGTCTCGCCGTGGGCCGTGATCCCCGAGATGAGCGAGAGCTTGTTGGCGGCCGTGCGCCGGTCGAGGCCCACGATCGTCGTGAGCTCGCCCGCGGGGATGGTATTGGCCAGGGCGTCTCCGCTCCCCGCCACCCGCTGCCAGGGCAGGTGGCACTTGAAGCAGAAGTTCACGACACCCGCGATGGTGGTGGTGTCGATGTTCGACCACTGCTCGTCGGAGATGAGCTTGCGATTGGCCTGGGTCCCGTTGTTGCCCTTGGAACCGTGCGCGTTGTGGCAGTAGTAGCAGGGCAGGGGGGCTCCCACCGAAAGCGTGCCGCCGGCCGTGAAGATGCGATGGCCACCCGTGTAGTCGGGGCCGGTGAGGTTGTAGTCGTACGAGACGTACTGCAGGATGTTCCTCGTCGAGGGGCTGCCGTCGTGGCAGGTGAAGCACAGGAGGGCGTAGGTGCCGTTCTGCCGGTCGGACTGGGCGGTGGCTGCGTCGGGTGTCGGCCGGTAGGTCGCCACGAGCGCGTCGTAGGTGGCCGTGTTCCGGTGCGAGGCGTGGCAGTTGCGGCAGTCGCCCGAGGTCCGGCCCGACGAAGGCCAGATCACGTTTGTGGACGTGGTTGGGTTGTGCGGGTTGTACGTGGTGTTGTTGTAGGTGGTGCGGCCGGGGTACGTGCCCAGGGTTGGGTAGCCGTTGGCCGCCCGCAGGGGCCGCGTCGCGTTGATGCCGCCTGAGGGGTAGGGGTACGGCGGCACCACCCAGCTGTAGGTGTCGTCGTGGCAGGCTTCGCACCACGTGTAGTTGTTGCCCGTGACCGCGGTCGCATTGATGGTGGGCTTGTAGAGCTTGGGCTTGCCTCCGGCGCCCGAAGCCGGATAGTGAGCGCCGTGGCACGACGAGCACCTGCTCGTTAGGCCGGGGCCGGGGACGGTCGTGGAGTCGTTCACCTCGTGGCCGGTGCCGGCGAGCAGGAAGACCGCCTTCACATTGGTGGCCGCGCCGGTGCCGTCGTGGCACATGTAGCAGACGTCCGTCTCCTGCGACTGCGGGAATATCTTGCCGCCGTAGGTGCCCGCCGCGGCCGCCCCGTGTGGCGAGTGGCAGTTGCGACACAGGTTGCTCGCGTTCGAGTATCCGCCGTGCGGCGTGATCCCCGTGAGAGCGGTGGTGAAGGTACGTGAGACGGCTGCCCCGAGCGGGTTGCCCGCAAGGTCGGTGACCGTACCCGAGATCCAGATGGTGTAGACGGTGTTCACTTCCATCATCTGATCGGGGTAGACGTAGACCCGCGAACGGTCGGCGTGCAGCACCACCGTCTCGGCCGACACAGGGACGGCCCCGATGCGCAGCTGCACCAGGTCGTTCGTGAGGGTGCTCGGATTCATGGACTCGCTGAACACGATCGTCACGAAGCCGTTCACGGGCACGCCCGTGGCGCCGTTCGCGGGGGTCGTGCTCGTGAGGGTGGGCGGAGTGACGTCGGCCGCGGAGGCCGCGGCTACGAATCCTGCAACCACCACCAGCGCGGCACCCGCAATCAGAAACAGGCGCCTCGCTCTGGTTGTGTTCTCAGTCACAAGTGCGCCGCCACCCTGCCTCTCACTCGTCATGCCTCTCACTCGTCAGCAAGCCGCCACCTCGTCACTGTCGTTCACGAAGATGGCGGAGATTCCCCACTTCAGGAACCCGCTCTCTACGCCTGCAAGCATAGCTTGCGCTCCGCCGAGCCGCTATCGGTATCTATCGGCATAAGTGGCCCGGCGCTCTAGCGGAAAATCCGTACGATCGAGTAGTCCGTGCGCCGCTGCGCGGGCACGAAACCGGCAGCGCGGATGGCCCGCACGAGATCGTCGGCACCAACGCTGAACGACACGCCGGCCGCCGCCACCACGTTCTCCTCGATCATGGTGCTGCCCAGGTCGTTCGCGCCGAACAACAGGGCGGTCTGCCCCACCTTCAACCCTTGGGTGACCCACGACGCCTGGATATTGGCGACGTTGTCCAGGTAGAGGCGAGAGACGGCCAGGGTCGTCAAGTAGTCGACCGCGGTCGCGGGCTCCACGGTACCTTCGAGCGCCGTGTTGCCCCCCTGGAACGTCCAGGGGATGAACGCCCGGAAGCCACCGGTCTCGTCCTGGAGGTCGCGGATGCGACGCAGATGCTCCACCCGCTCCTCGAGCGTCTCCACGTTGCCGAACATCATGGTGGCGGTGGTGCTCATGCCGAGCAGGTGGGCCTCGCGCATCACGCCGAGCCACGGCTCGGTGCGCGCCTTCTTCGGCGCCAACTGAAGGCGCACTCTATCCACGAGGATCTCGGCCCCGCCCCCCGGTAGCGAGTCGAGTCCGGCGACGCGGAGTCGCTGCAGGGTGTCACGCACGGTCAGCCCGCTCAAGGAAGCGATGTGCAGTACCTCCGGCGGCGACAGCGAGTGGATCGTGATCTCGAAGCGCTCTTTGATCGACGAGAAGAGGTCTTCGTAGTAGGCGATGTCCAGCTCCGGGTGGTGACCGCCCTGCATCATGACGGCAGTGCCGCCCAAGTCGAGGGTCTCCTGCACTTTGGCGAAGATCTCATCCTTACTCAGGACGTAGGCACCCTCGGTGTCGGGTGAGCGGTAGAACGCGCAGAAGTCGCAGCCCGTGACGCACACGTTGCTGTAGTTGATATTCCGATCGATGATGAAGGTGACGCGATCCCCCGGCACCTGTGTCCGCCGACGCTGGCCGGCGAGCCGACCCAAGGTCAGGAGGTCGCGGGAGCGCAGAAGGGCGACCGCGTCGGTGTCGTCCAGACGTTCGCCGGCCTCGAGCCTACGCGCCAGCGCCGGGCCGATGGCCCCGCCGCGAATCATGCGCGATCCTCGGCGGTGGCGCCCCCAGCGGGCGCACCCTCCGTGGACACCTCGTCAGCGCCGAAGAACGCGAGTTCCGGCGCCTCCACCAACTCGCCGGCCTCGAGGGCCAATTCATAGAAACGCTCGAGCCCGCGGCGATACTCCTCGTCGAACCCGTACTTCAACACCTCGAAGTAGCGGTCGAGGCAGGGCTTGTCGAACCGCCACAGCCCCAGTGCTGACTCGACTACCTCGCCCTTCGCGCCGCGGCTCGCCTCGATGGACGCCACCAACTCTCCCTCGACCGCGACCAACTCCGCCTCGTGCTTCGCCAAGAAATCCCTGCGCGTCGCCCACACGGCGAACACCATGGGAAGGCCGGTCCACTCCCGCCACAAGCGACCGAGGTCGTGACATGTCGCGCCCTCGACGGGAAAGTAGAGAGCCTGCAGCCCGTCGTCGCCGATGAGAAGCACCGCGTCGCTCTCGATCAACGCCTGCTCGGGGGTGGTGGTCAACTCCTCATAGAGCGGCTCCACGCCGTACCTCAGCTTCAGCATGGTCTTCAGAAGGGCCACCGAGGTCGCGCTCTTGGGCGTCAGCGCCACCCGGTTCAACTCCTCGAGCGGCTTGCGGGCCACAAGTTGGATGCTGTCCACCGCCCCCCGCGAGGAGATGGAGAGCCTGCGGCTGAGAAGAAGTTGGCCGTGGTCTCGTGCGTAGGCGATGGAGCTGATCGGCCCGAAGTCGATGGTACCCGACACCAGCATGCGGTTGAGGTCGGTGGGCACGCCGGGCACCAACTCGAACTCGGTGGGGCTCGACAGGCCCGCGGCGGCGCGCCGCTCCAACCCGTGGTAGAGGGGGAAGCAGTTCAGAAACTCGATGTGACCCACTCGGACGGTCACGTGTCGTACCGTCTCACGACTTCGTAGAGCGTGTCGCGCTCGACGGCGGCGCGCCCCGTGTCCCGGATGATGCGCACCAACTCGTTCCGCGAAACCGCCTGCCCCGCCTCCGAACCCGCCGCCCTGGTGATCGTCTCCTCCACTATGGTGCCGTCGACGTCGTCCACGCCGAAGTAGAGACTGATCTGGGCAAGCTTGAGTCCGACCATCACCCAGTAGGCCTTGATGTGGTCGAAATTGTCGAGCATGAGGCGGGCCACCGCCAGCATTTTGAGATCGTCGACCCCGGTGGTGGGGGCCAGGTCCGAGAGCTTGGTGTTGCGCGGGTGGAAGGCTAGGGGGATGAACGCCTGGAACCCGCCGGTCTCGTCCTGCGCGTCACGCAGCCGTATGAGGTGGTCGATGCGCTCTTCGTACGTCTCGACGTGACCGTAGAGCATGGTGGCGTTGGTGCGGAGGCCGCACCGGTGGGCGAGCTTGTGCACTTCCAGCCACTTCTCGCCGGAGATCTTCTTGGCGCACACCTGGTCGCGCACCCGGCGGGCGAACACCTCGGCGCCCCCGCCCGGGAGGCTGCCCAACCCCACCGACTTCAGGTCGAGCAGCACCTCTTCCTCGCTCATGCCGCTCTGCCCGGCGAAGTGCACGATCTCGGAGGCGGTGAAGGCGGTGAGGTGCACGTCGGGCGCCAGCTCGTGGAGGCGGGCGATCATCTCGCGGATGGAGGGGTACGGCAGATCGGGGTGTTCGCCCCCCACGATGTGCAGCTCGGTGATGCCCTCGGCGAGCGACTCGCGGGCCCGGCCGAGCACCTCCGCCAGGCTCATGGTGTAGGCGCCCTCTTCGCCGTCGTCGCGAGAGAACGCGCAGAAGTCGCACCTGTTCTTGCACACGTTGGTGTGGTTGATATGCCGGTTGTTGATGAAGAAGACGTCATCGCCGACCTTGCGCCGCCGGACCTCGTCGGCCAAGCGGCCCACCCGGAGAAGATCCGGGGTCGTGAGGAGGGTCAAGCCGTCGGCGGCGGAGAGGCGCTCGCCGGCCTCGATCTTGGCCTCGATGGCGGTCAGAGTCGCGGCGGCGGCGGTTTCCGCGGCGACCTCGGAGCACTCGAGTGCGGCGGCGGCGGTTTCCACGTCAGCCTCGGAGGCGGTTGCTCGGTGGAATGATGAGGGTGGCGTCATGGCAGGGGCAGAGTCTACCACCAGGCGTGGCGGGGGAAGGAGACGTGCGGTGTTCCCCACACGTCAAGCCGCAATGGTGGTGGCTCACCCCTCGTTCGCAGTCCGCCACTTCAGAACGACACCGGCGTCAGCGTAAAGACCTTCGCGTGTCTCACCGCCGACTTGATGTCTCCCTCCCGCAGAGCTTCACGAACATCATCGAGTTTGTACGCGTCCTCCAACGGCAGGTACGGAGACCACCCTTCGTGGGTGTAGGGCAACTCGACCTCCACCTCGGCCACGTATTCACCTTCGTGAACCATCGTGGTGTAGTGCTTGACGGTCATTCCTTCCTCCGCAGAAAACCAGTCTCCCACCGTGTCGGATCGGGTCTGTACACGGTGATGAGAACAGCGGGGGCCAAGGTGCCTTTTGGGATACCCCACAGCACATGGATGGGGTTCTCTTGGCCGTCCTCCTGGAGAACCAGGACGCATGGGCCCTTCGGATAGCCAGGATAGTCTTCGACAACGACACCCGACCACCCACCCGTCGCTCTGCCATTGCGCTGGTTCGAACCACACGTCCGGAGGGTCAGATGCGGTCTTGCCAGTAGAACGGGCGGCGGCTGTTGTGCGCGACGGCGGAGACATGGATCCCGCCACCGCAGGCCGAGTAGACAACCGAGTAGGGGAACCGGATCAGCGTGCAGCCGCCTCACGCATCTCGACTCGGGCGCCCGGGTGGAACCCTACTTCCGCGGTCACGCTCGAGTGGCTCGCAGTTCCGCGAAGAGCTCGTCCATCGGGATGGGCTTCACCTTGCCCGACGCCATCTCCTCATCGCGGCGGACAGCCTCGTCGAGCCACAATCGCTCAATCTCCGTTTCCGAGAGATCATCGAGACTCACGAGGAGATCGCGCGCGAGACTCGCCCGCGTCGAGGCATCCAGCTGAAGCGCTTCACGCTTGAGTTCGTCGATGGTCACAGCAGTTCACCTCTCTTCGTCCGATTACTTCCAATCATACTCTTGCGGCTGGCACACTGGTGACACACTAGGCGTTTCCCCCGAGCGATTCGTTCATCAGACGCTCGCTGCGCCAGACACGGACCACACGCGCCCTGTCGGCATCCAGGCGATAGACGATGCGAAACGGCGGATGCACGAGCTCCCGCAGCCACGGCGGGTCGAACTCCGGCACGATCCGGCCTTTGTCGGGGAACTCCGCAAGCTGCTCGACCCGCTCGACTACCTCGCGGACAAGGCGTTCGCCAACCTCCGGGATCTGCTGCAAAGCATGCCGATCACGGACGTCTTCGAGGTCACGGACCGCCGACTCCGCGAACGAGACGGAGCGTCGTCGTGCCATCAGCCGAGACCCAGCCGGCGCCTCACGTCCGCGAGTGAGAGTACGCGCCCATCCTCGAGATCCGTGAGACCTGCGACGACTGCGCGCATGAACTCGCGTTCCTCCTGAGCTGATTCGAACTCCGCCAGGCTCTGGACAACCGCGACGCCGCGACCGTGGCTTGTCAGGAGAACGGGGCGACCGGCTTCGTGGGCGTGGCGGACGACCTTACCGGGGTTCACCTTCAGGTCACCGAGGGGGACGACATCCTCCGAGAACTTGGTAACGGTGCCCATGACGACCTCCAAATCAGACCATAAGACCGGTGCTGATTATAGCACCTACTACCGAGGCTTGGTCAGGGAACACACCCAGTCGTGTTTGGCTTAACCTGCGCGCCATGCGCCTTCAGAGTACGACAACCTCATGCGCGTCAGATTGACGCGTTCGTTAGTCAGCCGACAACCCAACGGTCGTTATCTGTCCATGCCAACGCGGAAGCTCCTTCAGTATCGCTTCGCGCAGCAACTCCACGTGCCGCGGTTGTGCGGTAAGGAGGAAGAAGACGTGCGAAGTGCTGAAGCCCTCGACGAAACCTGCGCCGGTGCGCCGACGCATCTCGCCGGCAAGCCGAGTAGCGAAGGGACGACGCGGCTCGCGACAGTAGTGCTGGTAGACGAGCACCGACGACCCCGCCTCCCAGAGCCGCTCGACCGCAGACCACAATACGTACTTGTTGGAACCCTTGCGGCCGACCGGCTTCGACGGGACCTCAAAGCCGTTGTCCGGGTCGAGGAAGACCAGGTCTGCCCCATCGCTGGAGTCAACGAGTCGCTCGCTCCAGCGCTCCCGTCCGAGCCGATCGTCAGGAACGATGTCTGAAAAGAAGTGAGTTTCCGGAAGGACGGCCGCTTGCTCGACCATGGCGACGCAGGGCGCATCTCCAGCGGTCAGAACGGAAGACAGATGATCGAACAGCAGCGGGTCGTGGTGCCGCCAATTACCGGGCTCCCGCAGGTAGCGGCGGAACCTGCCATCGATACTGCCGTCATCCGGGGTGAGCATCCAGCCGACCGAAAGGCTGAGACAGGCCGGCGCCTGGAGAGCACGCAGCAAACCGTACTTGCGGTAGTCGTTTACGTCGCCGAAATACTGGTTCTTCAAGTGGTTACTCCCGGCCTGACGGTTTGCGGATGTGCGCGAGCGAGGCGAGTCGGCTACTGCTGCGCTTGTTAGGCGGGGTCTGCATCGGGCTGCTCATGCTCATCGCTGTAGATGCATTCCAGCTCTTCCCATCCGCAAGAACTGCAGAGCGCATAGCTCGCCTGTTCATCAGACCGATAGTCAGAGGCGATCTTGTAGGAGCCGCATTCAGGGCATCGAGTCGGCTCTCCACGCTTGAGACGTATCCGCGCGAGAGTGTACATCTCCATCAGGTGCGCCACGGCCGCCCGTGCAATCTCAGCCTCCATGAAGTCTGCAGTTGAACTGTGTGTCAGTTGCTGGACCAGCTGCCATGTAGGCACGGCCAACTCGCGAAGGTACTTGCGGATTCCCTGGTTGCGCTTCCCTGCGGCCATGGTGTTGGCGAGAAGGCCCGCCCACTCCGGGAAGTTCGCAGCCTGAGGAGTTTCGCAACCTTCTGGCAGGTCAACAATCGTCGACATCTCACGGACGAACGAGATAAGGCACTCGCGCAGGCGCATTCCGACCGCCTGGAAGTCCTCTGCCTCATGCGCTTGATCGAGAGCGTCGGTTGCCTGTGCGTACCGCCTCCAGCACTGGTCCAACTCGTCAGGAGCATCTTCTGGCGCAATGTGCTTCTCCTGCCGAGCGTGCAGCCGTTCCATCAGGCCAATATGGAAGGAGAGCACGTAGTCCATGCTCTTGAACTCGTCCTGGCCGTACAGATTCATCATGGGTGTGACGACCCACCAGCGCGCTCTATCCGTGTGCACGTCCCAGACGTCGTAGTGTTGACCAAGCACGTGCTCGGAGCTCACCTTCTCGAGGTGAACCACGTGTTCGTCACGCGTCTGACCTTCCAAGTACTCGCGGACGTGTCTCCGTTCGTGCTCAGGACTGTCCATATGCCCTTCTCCGCGGTGACGTTCCTCCGCCGAACGGCCAGCCGCTCAGTCGCGCCGCGGAGCGGACTCGGTCTGCAGCGGCTTGTTAGGCCCCCAGGATCTCATTCAGCCCCTCGATCACGTGAGCCACCTCTTCGGGAGAGGCGCTCGCGATCTTGCCACCAATGCGGTCGGTCGACAGCGTCCGTACCTGGCTGATCTTGACCCATGACGCCTTGGGCAGCTTGGTGGAATCCAGCTCAAGGGTCAAAGGGAACCCGGCCCGTGGGGGCTGGCTGGTGAGTGCCACGGCGATAACGGTGCCCGAACGCTCGTTGAAGACGTCGGCGCTCAGAATCAGGACCGGACGCCTCCCGGACTGCTCGTTTCCTCGGGTCGGGTCAAGATCGGCCCACCGGATCTCGCCCCTCAGTATTCGGGCCACTCGGCCAACTCCCCGCCCATGCCCTCCTCAGCCAGTGCTCGCTCATAGTCGGGATCGAGTTTGGCGCACTCTTGGGCGAGGCGACTACGCGATAGTCTGATCAGCTTCTCGTGTACCGCTTCCTGGATCGCCTGACTGCGACTGGGGAAGCGGTGCTCCGACACCAAGCGGTCGACCTGGGTCAGTGTTTCCTCATTCAACGTTATGGCGATCTTTGAGCGACCCATGAGATACACCTCCTGGTATGAGAATACGTCATACCGCTCAGCGGGGCAAGAGCGGGGACCAACCGCTGGATGCGCTTGTTCGACGGTGGCCGTCTTCGCAACACCGCCGCTGTCTCAACCACTACTGCGGCTCCACAACGATCCGCACGCGAAAGTCGCGGGCCTCGAGAAGGAACTCACCAGGCTGGACTGCTTCGAACATGACCGGGTAGTCTTCCGGCCCATTGATGGAGCCGTTCGAGATGTATCCGACAATGCCCGTTGGCGTCAACGTCAGCGTCGTCACCGGATAGCGCGTGCGGTCGAGCGAGACCGAGAACCGATCGGTGACGTGATACGTGAAGGTTCGCCCACCGTCGGAGAGCGCAATCACGGAAGGTCCCGCCTGCGAGACGCTGGGACTCGTGCTCGACTCGCCACCGCAGCCCGATGTCAACATCATCGTCACTGTCAAGAGAAGGAGAAGGCGATACCTATAGTTTGGAGCCATCTCGGGTCCTCCACAAAGAAGCCGAACGTCGGTCTGCTATCCGTCGAACGTCGATGCGCATGACCGGCAGACCGGCCCCGCGCCGCCCCAGCCGACACAACCCCCACCGGCCGGTTTGTCCGCGTCGATGCGCTTGGTCGGCGGCAATCGAGTCCAGCAATCAGGGCAATCGGACCAACGAACCGCGCATACATCGGAGGAATGCCATACCGTACCCGTGGATCGCTATCTCCGCTTGTAGCTGACGTTCCGCACTTCTCGCTGACCATATAGCCCCCCACCTGTGCTGCTCGGCGCAGCGCCGGCCGCGGCGGCCCCGGCGGGGGCGCCTGACGCAGGAGCAGCTCAGCGGCCGCCGCTGAGACCTGCTCCATCTGGCCGACGATCTCCTCAAGGCGACGCCTGTCGGTGATCCGGCAGCGGTAGAGTTCAGCCTCGCCTTCGGTAAGCCGGCGGCTCACCGTCTTGCCGGCCACGGTGCGACTCCACTGGTAGTAGGGGCCCTGGCGCCGCGGCGGGTCACCCTGGCAGCGGCGGCCAGGGCGCGGTAGCTGCGCTGGTAGCGCTCCAGTCGAGTCGGCGCGACGCCTCGCTTCGTGGCCCGTGGTCCTTGCCCGGACATCTGACAGCGCACCTTCCCCACCCCTCACGGCGGTCTTGCCTGCATCTCCCCCGGCCTGCCTTCATCGCGCTTGAGCTTGACCAGTTCGACGTCGAGCCGACCCGGTTTCTCCTGGCACTGTTCGGTGGGCTGTTCTCGATGCCGTCTTGTATAGCATGGGTAATATATGCTATACTCAGCAGATGTCAACTCTATCCGATTCAGAAGCCGCGTCCCTGCGCTCGGAAAGACGCAGGCTGCTGGAGGAGCTGTCGCGGCTCTCCCTGCTCATCCACGGGTCCTACTTCGAGCGTTACTCGACCTGCAGCCGCAGCGGCTGCGCCTGCCATGAGGGAAAGCGCCACGGGCCGCGGGGCTACGTGGCCCTGAGGAGCGCGGGCAGGCCGGGGCAGCACTATGTGCGAAGGAGCCAGGTGAGCGCGGTGCAACGCGGCGTAGAGCAGTATCACCGCCTGCTGCAGGTAGCGGACCGCATCACGGGGATCAACCTCGAGCTGATGCGGGGGGGCAGGCTCGACGAGCAGGGAGACTTGAGGGCATAGCAGGCAGGACCAGGGCTGCGGCCGTCAGGCGCCGCCCGCGGCGGCGGCAGAAGGGACGTGAGCCATGAGCGACGCGGGTGGAGCCGACCGACTGCCGCCTTCAGGAATCGCTCAGGAAGAGGCCGTGCGAGGTGGGGAAAGTGACAGATGACCGTGACGCACGTCAAGGAGAACCGCGATGACAAAGGCGACGCCAGAGCAGTTCACGCTGCGCAGCCAGAGCATGGGCGCGCTTCCCCTCCTCAACTTCTTCCTCACGCGCATGGGCCTCGCCGAGCGCCTGCAGACCCACCTGCCCCGTGACGACGCCCGCCTGCGGCTGGCGCCGGCGGCGGTGATCGGCGTCGTGGTGCGCAGCATCGTCGTGGCCCGGCGCCCGGTCTACGCGCTCGCTGAGTGGGCGGCGCCGTGCGACCAGGCGCTGCTCGGCCTTGCGCCCGGCGACGAGGCCGCGCTGAACGACGACCGCGTGGGCCGCACGCTCGACCGGCTCTTCGACGCAGACCGGGCGAGCCTGATCACCGGGTGCGTGCTGGCGGTGGTCCGCGAGTTCGGCGTCGAGCTCGCGCAGCTGCACAACGACTCGACCACCGTCACCCTGAGCGGCTCCTACGCCGGCGCCGACGGGCGCCCGCGGGGAGGCAAGGCGACGCCGGCCATCCGCCGCGGTCACAACAAGGACTTCCGCCCCGATCTTGCGCAGCTGCTCTTCATCCTCACCGTCTCGGCCGACGGGGCGGTGCCAATCGCCTACCGGGTCGCCGACGGCAACACCCCCGACGACGTCACCCACGTCCCCACCTGGGACGAGCTGCGGGCGCTTGTCGGCGATGCGGGCTTCCTCTACGTCGCCGACAGCAAGCTCTGCTCGAAAGAGGCCATGGGCCACATCGCGGGCCACGGGGGGCGCTTCGTCACCGTCGTGCCGCATGGGCGCCGCGAGGACACCTGGTTTAGGGACTGGGCGCAGACCCACGCTCCCGCCTGGCAGGAGGCGCACCGGTGCCCCGGCGCGCGCCTGGGTGATCCCGAGCGCATCTGGCGCACCTTCGAGGCCCCGGCGCCCTCGCTCGACGGCTACCGGGTGATCTGGGTGCACTCCAGCGGCAAGGCGGCGCGGGACGCCGCGAGCCGCGCGGCCCGCATCGAGGCGGGGCTCGCCGCAATCGATGCGGTAGCGTCCCGCCTGGCCGGCCCCAAGACGCGCCTGAGGACCAGGGTTGCCGCCGAGGAGGCCGCGGCGGCCGCCCTCACCGCGGCCGGGGCCACGCGCTGGGTGGGCTTCACCATCACGGAAACCAGGGAAGTGGCGTTCCGCCAGGAGCTCCGCGGCCGGCCGGGCAGCGAAACCCGCTACCGGCGAGAGCGAGAAGCCCGTCTTCACGGTCAGCGCCGCCATCCACGCAGAGGCCGTGGCCTACGACGCCGCGACCGATGGCTGCTTTCCGCTCATCACCAACGACACCGCCATGACCCCCGCCGAGGTGCTGGCCGCCTACCGCTATCAGCCCAACCTCGAACGTCGCCACCACATGCTCAAGGGCCCCCAGGAGGTCGCGCCCGTCTACCTGCAGACGCCGCAGCGCATCGAAGCGCTCCTGCTCTGCCACTTCCTCGCGATGCTCGCCGAGGCGCTCATCGAACGTGAGATCCGCACCTCCATGAAGGCCGCGGGTCTCGGCGGCATCCCGCTCTACCCCGAGCTACGTGACTGTCCCTGCCCCAGCGCCCCCCGCATCCTCGAGATCTTCCACGACGTGCAGCGCCATCAGCTCACAAGCGAGGGCCGGGTCGTGCAGACCTTCGAGCCTCAGCTCACGCCGCTACAGCAGCAGGTCCTCGAGTTGCTGCACGTCCCGGCGAGCGTCTACACCGGGACAAACGCCCCCTGAAGCGGGGGCGTATATCGACTGCGAGAAGTGCGGAACGTCAGCACCATCGGCCAGTCGGGGTGAATAGGGATGTGGGGGCGGTAGTTGTCGAGAACCGCGCGGGCGCCGTCGATGACTTTCTGGTAGCCCTCGATCTCCGCCACGATCTCCTTCTGCACATCCAATGGCGGCAGAGGGATTTGGATTTCGCCGACCGCCGTCGGATTAGCGCGGGAGAGCGAGCCTCCAACTCCGGTGATCGTCTGCATGAAGCACGCATGAAATGGATCGGAAACAAGCATGTGGCTGAGAAAGGCGGGCACAACGTCGTCGCTCGAGAACACAATCCACTCGGTGGAGGCGATCTGCCGTCGCCTGGGCGCGCTCTCTCGAACAACGCAGCTGCGCCGAATGTGGGGAATGATCCGTGACAAGAGGACATCGCCAGGAAGGACGGTCTTCTTCTGAGATCCGATGTCGCTACCACGGATCACGTCGGGGCTACCCGCATCATGCGCGGGGATACTCCAGAGCTCGAAGACCTCGTCGGGCGTGTTCCGTGGATCAATAGTCTTCACGCCTTGCTTCATGAATCGCCCGACCGGCACGAGCGTGTAGGCGGTGGCTGAGACCACTCCCTCCCGATACCGCTCCCCGCTCAGGTTGTAGTCGCCATTCGCCGCGATCTTCTCCTTCGGCACCACCAGCCCGAGCGTCGGCGCGAAATCCTCCACCGACTCCCCCGCCCGCACGCGGAGCAGGTACTCGGCGATCTCGACGCGCGCCTGCGGCAGGTCGTTCTTGCCGATCTCGCGCCGCTGGGCACCAAGACCGTACCCGTCGTTCTCGACCTTGAAGAAGGCAATGGTGCTGGCCCGCTTTGCCAGCGCCCTTTCGAGAATCAAGACCGAAGTCTTCACGCCTGAGTAGGGCTGGAACACCCCCGCCGGCAGCGACACAACCGCAACGAGGTACTCCTCCACCAGCATCTTCCGCAGTTGCTTGTAGGCGTTCTGGCTCTGGAAGATGATGCCCTCGGGCACGATGATGCCCGCGCGGCCACTGGGTGTGAGGTGCTCGGCCATGTAGTCCACGAACAGCACTTCGCTGCGCTTCGACTGCACCGAGAAGCGATTGTGCGGCTTGATGCCCCCCTTTGGCGACATGAAGGGCGGGTTGGCGAGGATCACGTCGGCGTGTTCGTTCCACTTGTCCTGCGAGGTGAGCGTGTCGTACTCGGCGATGTGCGGATCGGCGAAGCCGTGCAGATACATGTTCACGAGCGAAAGGCGCACCATGTCGGGCGAGATGTCGTAGCCCGTGAAGTTCTGCGCCAGGCGGCCCCTGTCGTCCGGCGTCAGCGTGCTGTTCCCGGCCGCGTCGGTGTTGGCCTGGAGGATGTGCTTCCAGGACGAGATCAGAAACCCCGCCGTGCCGCAGGCCGGGTCGAGCACGGTCTCGCTCTTCTTCGGGTCGACGATGGCCACCATGAAGTCGATGATGTGTCGCGGGGTGCGGAACTGCCCGGCGTCGCCCTGGGAGCCGAGCACGGAGAGCAGATACTCGAACGCGTCGCCGAGCTTCTCGCTGTGGTCATACGAGAACTCGTCGATGATCTTGAGAAAGGCGCGTAGGGTCTCGGGGTCGCGATACGGGAGATACGCATTCTTGAAGATGTCGCGAAACAGGGGCGGGATACCGGGGTTCTCCGGCATCTTGGCGATGGCCTCGGCATAAAGGTTGAGGGTCTCGTGCCCGCCGAGCCCGGACCGCATCAGCTTGGCCCATCCGTAGCGGGCGAACTCCTCGGCGAAGAACTTCCGCTTCCCGCCGAGCTCTTCCGCCTCCGCGTCCATGTCGTCCATGAACTTGTAGATGAGGGCGATGGTGATCTGCTCCACCTGGCTCTTGGGGTCGGGCACCTTGCCCACGAGGATGTCGCGTGCGGTGTCGATGCGGCGCTTGGTGTCGGTGTCGAGCACGGGCTATTCCTTGAGTTGTTTGATCGCCGACGTAGAGGTGAGCACCTGCATCTGGCGGATGGCGATTTCGTTCAGGCGTTCGAGGCGGTCCCCTTGCGACAGCCCCATGTGAATGAGTTCGGCGTTCATGCCCTCGATATTGGCCAGGACCAGCAGCTGCTCGATGGTGGCGTAGTCGCGCATGTTGCCTTCCAGGGCGGGATTGGCGTCCCGCCATTCTTTGGCAGTCTGGCCGAAGAGGGCAACGTTGAGCATGTCAGCTTCGTTGGCGTAGGTGACGGCGGCCTGCGCGTGCGTAACCGTGGCCGGGATCAGGTGCGACTTGATGGCGTCGGTGTGGATGCGGTAGTTGAGCTTGGACAGAGTGCGGTTCAGGTTCCAGGCGAGCGACAGGCGGCGGTTTTCATCCTCCTTGAGGCGCTGGAACTCCTTGATCAAGTAGACTTTGAACTCGGGGCTGATCCACATGCCGAATTCAAAGGCGATGTCCCTGTGTGCGAAGGTGCCGCCGTATCTTCCAGCAGTAGCCCGGAGACCGACGGCATTGGTCTTGGCGACCCACTCCTTGACGCTGACCTTGTAGCTGTTGAGGCCCGCTTGGCTTCTAATTATGGCGAATTCGCCGTAATTGAAGTGGGGGTTGTGGACGCGCTCCCATATTCCGAGGAACTCCACGGTGTTGCGGTTCCGCAACCAGTCCGAAATGAAGAACTCGCCGTCTTTGGCTCTGAGCATGTCGGTGAGAGAAATGTAGTCCTCATCCCCCTGAGAAAGGACCGTGATGGTCGTGCCCAGAACGTCCATGGTTATTCTCTTTGCTGCACTCATATCTTCCTCCTACGCGGCGAACTGGTTCAAGGAGACGTAGTCCTTGACGTACTCCGGGACGATGGTGCGATATTTCGGCGGCACCGCCCGGAAATCGCGCGTGGAGAACAGCGGATTGGTGGCCAGGTCGGTGAACTGCCTGCTCTCGATTATATGGCGCACCTGGTCACTGGTGATGTAGGCCTTAAAGTAGGTCTTGATGGCCGGGATGGCTGCGGCCTCCTCGGGCTTGTAGTCGGCGACGAACTTGGCGAACTCCTCCTCGAGCAGTTCATCCCTGGACTTGAAGCGGGGGATGAGACCGAAGACCTTCTCGAGGATCTCGCGCAGCGTGAGACGACGGTCGACGGTGGCCGCTTTGCGCAGCTTGTCGAGTGTGTAGTACTCCTCCGGCTTGTCGAAGACCTCGCGGTTGACATAGTCGATCACGTGATCCCACTGCCCGGCCTCGACGGCGGCGGCGATGGTCTCATTCTCGCGCACGGCGTCCTCGAACTTCTCGAAGAACATGCGGTCGATCTTCATGCCTTCGTAGCCGATTATCTCCTCATGCAGCGTGGAGAGGACGTCCTCGCCGGGATGCTCGTAGGCGCCGTCAATGTCATCCGGGCCATCGTCTGGGCTATCGTCACCGCCCCTGCCCGTTAGCCGGGGCAGCTTCAGCACTTCGTCGTAGTTGTAGCCCTCCTCGAAGTACTCACAGTTGGCGAAGAAGTCGAAAAGCTTGTAGGTGACCTTCCGCGGCTGCAGCACACCGTCCTTGAGGCCGTCGTCGAAGAGTTGGTCGAGAAAGTCGTGCGTTCGGGTGCCGCGCCCCTTGATCTGCACGAAGTCCGTGGGCGAGAAGATGGGGCGGAACAGACCCAGGTTGAGGATGTCGGTGCAGTCATAGCCCGTCGTCATCATGCCGACCGTCACGCAGACGCGCGCCTTGCTGGTCTTGTAGCCGGGCAAGAAGTCGCTCGAGCCAAGAAGGTTGTTGTTGGAGAAGTTGATGGTGAACTGCTGGGCGTCGGGAATCTGAGAGGTCACCTGCACCGCGAAGTCCGACTGGTACTTCCCGGGGAACACGCGGTCGGCCATCTGGTTGAGGATCTGGGCCAGCTTGGCGGCGTGGTTCTGACTGACCGCGAAGATGATCGACTTGCCGAACTCGCCGCTCACGGGATCACGCAGCGCATGCTCGAAGAATGTCTTGCAGAAGAGCAGGTTCGTGGAGTCGGCGAAGAACCGCTTCTCGAACTGCCGCTGCTTGAACGCCTCCTCGCGCTCTTCCCCCTCGTCGTCGGTGAACGAAACGACGAAACCTTCCTCGGACAGCAGCTCTGTCGTGATTCCGGTGCGCGCGTCCACCACCGTCGGGTTGATCAGGTAGCCCTCTTTCACGCCGTCCAGCAGGGAGTACCGGAACGTGGGCCAGCTGTTCTCGCAGCCGAAGGTGCGGTAGGTGTCCAGCAGGAGCCGCCGCTCGAGCTCGCGCGGATCACGGGTGGAGCGGCTCGTCTTGTCGAACCTGCGCAAATAGTCGCGAGGCGTGGCCGTGAGGCCCAGCTTGTATCCGATGAAGTAGTCGAACACGGCGCGGGCGTTGCCGCCGATGGAGCGGTGGGCTTCGTCGGAGATCACCAGGTCGAAGTCGGTGGGCGAGAAGAGCCCCTGGTACTTGTTGCCGACCAGGAGCGACTGCACCGTCGAGACTACGATCTCAGCGCGCCGCCAGTCGTCCCGGTTCTCCTTGTAGATCACGGTGTGGAAATCGGCGGACAAGAGTGCAACGAAGGCTTTCTTCGCCTGGTCCTCAAGTTCGAGGCGGTCAACCAGGAACAGCACCCGCCGGGCATTGCCGGAACGGAGAAACAGCTTGATGACGGCGGCAGCGGTGAGGGTCTTGCCGGTGCCGGTGGCCATCTCGAACAGGAAGCGATCCTTCCCGTCTTTCACCGCCCGCTGCAAGGCGTGGATGGCATTCAGTTGATACGGCCGCAGGAAGCGCAGCTTGTTGCTGTGGATGTAGCCGGGGCGCTCCGCCTCATTCCGCCAGGCCGCTTCGGACTGATAGTTCGGGCGCTGAGTCAGCACGATGTAGTCGTCGCCCACCTGCTCGTTGATGAGGCGATCGGGGTTGGGAGCGACCTTCTGGTAGCCGATGACCGAGTCCGGAGTCGGGAAGGAGGAGACGATGTGAGGGTTCCCCCGCTCCAGATCCCAGAAGTAGTGCAGGTTGCCGTTGGAGAGAATGACGAAGCGGCAGTTCTGCGAACGCGCGTACTTTCGGGCCTGTTCCTTGCCAACCAGCGGGTTCTTGTCCTCCGATTTCGCCTCCAAGACGATCAGAGGGAATCCCTTGGCGTCCAGGAGGAGAAAGTCTACGAAACCCGTGGCGCTCGTCTCGAAGTTCTCGCCAAGCGCATCCAGGTCTGATGACTTGATCGTGGCGGTGAGCTCGAGACGGATGTTCGCCGGCTCACCGCCTTCCGGGAAGAAGCGCCAGCCGGCCGCCTCGAGCAGCTTGTTGATCTTGATCCTCGCGGTCGCTTCTTTGGCTGCCATGGCACTCACCATACACCGGCCTGCGGACGACCGCTACGACACGGCCTGGCCCACCCCGCCCGCGCCGCGTAACGGCCGCGGCGGCTCCTCTGCCTCACTCCACGCGCCGCCTCACTCCACGCGCCTCTTCCGCGCCATGGGTGCGTCCATGCGCCCGTCGAGCCAGTCGACCGCCAGGGGGTCGTTCATCCACGCCCGGCCCATCATCCCCACCAGCTCAAAGGCCTCGCCCATCTCGCCGGGCTCGTCCATTTCAGCCAGGTCCTCCGGGGGCTTGCGCCGGCCGGTGAGATACTCGGCGAAGATGCGGTTGGCCTTCAACGCCTTCGTCAACCGGGTACGCGCCGTACGATCGTCGCCCTGCTCCTTGAAGGTGAGGAGGGCGTCGCCCCATAGCCAGATCGGGTCACGGTCCTTCTTGTATCTCGTCAACAGACTCCGGGCCACGACGATGTCTCCCATATCGAGCAGCCACGCCAGCAGATCGTAGCGTACACCCTGATTGTCGTTCGCGTTCAGGTCGAGAATGTGGAGAAGGTGATGCACGGCGGCCAGGCGGGCCCCGCGCTCCCACTGCATGAGGGCGTAGCCGAACAGCGCCCGCAGATAGGGCCGGGCCTCCAGGTGAGCCCATGCCTCCGGGGCAAGATCCATCACCGCGTCGGGGCCGCCGAGCGCCCTCTCCCCGGCGTCGACGGCTTGGCCCAAGAGTTCGATCTGGCCTTTGAAGTCGCTCGCCGACTCGTGGGCGAGCAGGATGAGGGCGTCGGCACAGTCGGGGCTGATATCGAGCGCCCGGCGGGCAAGCTCGAGGCGGGTCGGACCGGTGGCGGCGAAGGCATCATAGGCCAACTGCTGAGCGCGGACCAAGGGCGTGGTGGGCTCCGGCCGAGGAATCGGGTGTCCCGGCCGAGTGGCGGCCGCAAGAAACTCATTGACTTCGTCGAGGCTCTCGAACTCCCGGTCACCCCTCATCTGATGCAGATCGAACAGCACCTGCTCTGCCGGGGTCGGCTCCAACGGGTCGGAGTAGATCACGCTGAAGGTTGGAGCAGATGCTCCGGCCGCCGGTGGAGCGCTTCCTGGGCCCGACTCAGGTCGTCCCGCCGCTCCCGGCCGACCGCCGCCCTTCCCACCCTTCCGGCCCTTCTTGGCATTGCTCACCCGTGCCTCCTTGTCGTTCTTGGCCTCGAGGGCGGCCATGGAGTCGCGTGGTGAGGTGGCGTCCTGGCCGAGGTGAAGTCTACCACCAGGAGTGGCGGCAGGGGTGTGGGGAGCCCGACTTCGAGCGGGTGCCCGATCCCCCGGCGACCTCCGCTTGCCGGGGGAGCCAGGATGGGAACAACGCGTTCCGTCGTTGCGTCCAAGCCTTCATCTGGCGAGGCGATCGCTTCGCCCGAAGGCATCTCGGAGGAGAGAGGAGGGGCACCATGTCACGTCGGATCACCCTACTGGTGGCTGCACTGCTTGCGCTCGCGCTGATGGCGCCGGCGATCGCCCACGCAGCCGACACCACGACGTACTCGTTCTCGGGAAGGAACGCCGATGCCGGCACCTGGGTCGAGTTCCGCAACGGCGGGTATGAAGGCCTCTGGATCTGGGGCGGGACGCTCAACAGCAAGACGGTCGGCTCCACCGCGAAGCCGGAGAGGGTCAGGGGCACCTTCGGCTTCTTCTACAAGGAGAAGTACCTCCCGGCGACCGCTACTCGGCGCGAGACGTACCGGCTGATGACGGTGCAGGAGGCGCCCGCGACCTTCACCGCCGACAACAAGCTCATGTCGGCGCGTCTATCGTTCCAGACTCCAGCGCAGATCGCCGTCTGGTACGACGAGATGCCTTGGGAGGGCGAGCCGGTTCCCGGCTCCCCCGATGAGTGGGTCTCTCCAGAGCCGGATAGAGTGTTCGAAACCATGGTCACTGTAAACGTCGACTGGACTGGACTCGGACCACTGTCCCGCAGCTCGTTCATGTCCAAGACCCGCACGGACGGCTTCTTCTACATCGACCGCTCGAACTACCAGAACAGGCAGGCCACGGCAGTCGGCTCTATTGTCGGCACCGACGGCACCGTCTACTTCGATGGGTCGTTCGACTACGGTGCCCTCTACAACAGCAAGAGTTCAGGTCACATGAAGGGCATGTGGTTTGAAGGCTAGCCCTTCACTTTCATGAAGTCGTACCCACACGGGGCTCCGCGAGGAGCCCCGTGTCTTGTGCGACCGCCGGCGGCGCCGGTAGCCACCCTGTCAAAGCCCTATGTGTATAATCAGAGCACAGCAGATTTTCCGCATACCGAGGCAGGACATGCGAACCATCACCGCCACCGAGCTGGCTCGAAACCTGCGGGAAGTCCTCGATCGGCTTGCCATCGAGGGCGAAGAGATCATCGTGGTACGCAACCATCGCCAAGTGGCCCGGATCCTCCCCGGGCCGGGCCACCAAACCGCCCTCGAAGCGATGGCCGACCTCTACCGTACGCTGCCCGCGGAAGCGGGAGCAGGTTGGCTCGCCGACAGCCGGGACCTCCCTGGAACCGGAGCCCTCGACGACGAACTGCGTGACCCATGGGCTTCCTGATCGATACCTGTGTGTGGATCGATGTCGAGAGAGGAGTCCTGGCTCCGGGCGATGTCGCCGCCTTCACCCGTGACGAACCGGTGTTCCTCTCACCCGTGACCATCGCAGAACTAAGATTCGGCGCGGAGACTGCTGCCGATCCCGGCATACGACAGCAAAGACTGGCCGGCCTACGCCGACTCCAGAGCCGGCCCCTTGTCCCGATCGACGGGGTCACGGGTGAGGTGTTCGGCACACTGGCTGCCGAGATCCGACGGGCGGGGCGTCAACATCGCTATCGAGTGCAAGACATATGGCTGGCAAGCCAGGCGATCCAGCACGGCTACCGCCTGCTCACCAGAGATAGGGTGGACTTCGGAGACATCCCCGGGCTCGACCTGGTGGTGATCGGCTGAACCCCCGGGCCTCCGACTACGATACGGCCCACCAAGGTCGCACCGCGTGACCGCCGCGAGAATACGAGTCGTCCCCACCGTAGACAAGGATGCCTCCCGCTTCCCCCGACAGGCCCCTGTAGAAGTCGAGCGCGCGGAAGGCGTCGCGTGCGATGGTCTCCCCCGCCTCGACTTCGATGACTACTCGGCGCAACCCGAGATCCACCACGAAGTCGACTTCACGGCCATGGCTATCTCGCCAGAAGAAGAGGGGCGCGCGCTCTCCGTGATGAAGGAAGACCTTCCGCAGCTCGCTGTACACCAACGTCTCAACCAGCGCACCACGCAACGGGTGTCGGTGTATCTCGCCTGGTCCACGCACACCAAGGAGATGGCACAGGAGGCCCGGATCGAGAAAGAACATCTTCGGGGTCTTCACGAGGCGCTTCGAGAAGTTGGCGTGGTGGGGCTGCACCAGATCGAGGACGTAGCCCGCGCGCAGCACCGACAGCCACCGTTTGGCTGTTGTGTGCGTGACGCCGGCCTCCGAGCCCAGCGAAGAGAGATTGACCAACTGCCCAGAGCGGGCGGCGCAGAGCCCGAGGAAACGGGTGAACGAGTCAAGATCACCGACTCCGCCCAGACTCCGTACGTCCCGCTCCACGTAGGTACGCAGGTATCCATCGAGCCGCGCCGCGGGTTCAAGACTCTGGTCGTGTATGCGCGGAAAGAGACCGGAGAAGAGGATCTGGTCGAGAGTGAACCGCGGTCTGGCCGGAGCCGGCCGGCGACTCTGTCCGGCTGACTCAGACAGCTTGGCGGGAGACACGGCCGGTCGACGCATCCGGCGGCGCCTCCTCGGACAGTCCGCCAGGCGCCCCGTCCAAGGGTCCCCCCGCGGGCCCTACTACACCGAAGCGTGGTGCAGGGCGATGATGCCCCCGGCCAGGATCTCGTATCTCGGGTTCACCAACCCCGCGGTGCGCATAACCTCCCGCAAAGCGGCCGGGTCGGGGAAGCGGCGCACGGAAGCGGGCAGATAGCTGTAGGCGAAATCGTCGCCGGCGGTGACGCGCCCCAACAGCGGGACCACACGGTCGAACCAGAGGCCGAAGAACTCGCGGAACCCGATGATCTGCGGCCGGGTGATCTCGAGACACACCACACGTCCGCCCGGCCGGCACACGCGTCCCATCTCCGAGAACGCCCGCTCGATGTCCGGTACGTTGCGAATGCCGAACCCCACGGTGCAGGCGTCGAACTCACCGTCGGCGTAGGGGAGGTCGAGGAGGTCGCCGCGCACGAAGTCCACCCAGAGTTGGTTCCGCCCACTCTTCCCGCGCGCGATGGCCAGCATCTCGTCGGAGAAGTCGAGACCCACGACTCGGCCCTCCCGCCCCACAGCACGGCGCAGGGCGAACGAGAAATCTCCGGTGCCGCACGCCACGTCGAGAGCGGAGTCGCCGGGGCCCACCCCCGCCAGCAGTACCCCGAGCTCGCGCCACCGATGATGGAGGCCCGCCGTCATGAGAGAGTTCAGCAGGTCGTAGCGCCCGGCGATCGAGTCGAACATCGCCTCGATGCGACGCGGTTCCGGGGTGGCGTCCACCGGGGTCATCGCGCGGTCGCGGCGCCAAAGCGGCTCCGCCGGCCACTGCCGCCGACGCGGCTCCGCCGGCCTCCGCCGCCGCCGAGAAGACGCGGGCGGCCCGGCAGTCGCGGCGCCCTCATCCTGAACCGTCGCGGCGGGTCACGCCAGCACCACCGCCACCGTCGCGAACGCGAAGAACGCCACCGATAGGGTGCTGTTCATACCCATGAAGGCCAACCCCACCCTGGCGAGGTCGGCGTCGCGCATGACCCAGTTCTCATAGAGCAGGAGCGCTGCACACACGGCGACGCCCGCGAAGTACACGAGCCCCAGGCCCGAGAGCGATCCGGCCGCCGCCAGAAGAGCGACCGCCACCACGTGCAACACCCGGGTCGCCCACAGACCAGCCTCCGGTCCGAGGTCGGCGGGGATCGAGTGCAGCCCGTGCTCCCGATCGAACTCCACGTCCATGAACGCGTAGATCACGTCGAAACCGGCGATCCAGGTCGCCACCGCGGCGCCGAGCACGAACGGCTGCCAGGTCACCTGGCCCGTCACGGCAACCCACGCGCCCACGGGCCCGATGCCGATCGTGGCCCCGAGGAACAGATGGCTGAGCCACGACCACCGCTTCACCAGCGGATACACCACGAACATGGCCACGGGGATCGGCCACAGATAGCGCGTGATAACGGGCAGATTGAACGTCGCGACGACCAGCATAACCAGCGAGACCACGCTGAAGACCCAAGCTTCGAGGGGTGAGATGCGACCCGCGGGCAACTCCCGTATCGCGGTGCGCGGGTTCAGGGCGTCGATCCGCGCATCGAGGAGCCGATTCAGAGCCATCGCCAGGCTCCGCGCCGAGACCATGGCCACGGTGATCCAGAACATGGCCCAGAATCCGGGGATACGGACCTCCGCCAGGAAGGCCGCCGAGTATGCGAAGGGAAGGGCGAAGATGGTGTGCTCGAACTTCACGAGTCGTCCGAAGACGAGCACGTACTCGAACGCGGAGCCGAGGCGGCCCCCGCCGCGCGGCTCCGGCGGCGCCGCCGTGTCGGTCACGCTAGCGACCGGCCCGGCCCGGCAGGTCGCCGAGCCCGAGCTCGGCCCACATGGCGTCCACCTTGGCCACCACGTTGGCGCTCATGGCGATGTCGGGCGGCCACTCGCGGGTGTGGCCCTCGGCCGCCGTCTTCCGGGTGGCGTCGATGCCCACCTTGCCGCCCCAGAAGGCGGTGGGCGAGCTGTGATCGAGGGCGTCCAGCGGGCCCTCGGTTATCACCATGTCGCGCTTCGGGTCCACGTTGTTGAACACGCGCCAAGCGACCTGCCCATAGTCGTGCACGTTGACGTCGGCGTCGACCACGATCACGAACTTCGTGAACTGCAGTTGTCCCGTGCCCCACACGGCATGCATGATCTTGCGCGCGTGCATGGGGTACGACTTACGCAGCGAGAGGATGGCGCAGTTGTGGAACACGCCCTCCATCGGCAGGTCCATGTCGACCACCTCTGGCAGAGTGAGTCGCAGGAGCGGCAAGAAGAGCTGCTCGGTCGCCTTGGCGATGAAGCAGTCTTCCATCGGCGGCGCCCCCACGATGGTCGTGGAGTAGATGGGGTCGGTGCGGTGGGTGAGGGCGGTCACGTGGAACACGGGGTACTCGTCGGCCAACGAGTAGTACCCGGTGTGGTCGCCGAAGGGACCCTCGACGCGCCGCTCGTCGGGGTCGACGTAGCCCTCGAGCACGATCTCGGAATGGGCCGGCACCTCCAGGTCCACACTGACGCACTTCACCATCTCAACCGGCTCGCCACGCAGGAAACCGGCGAACATCATCTCGTCGACCATGCCCGGCAGCGGGGCGGTGGCCGCGTACGTGACCGCGGGGTCGGTGCCGATAGCCACCGCCACCTCCATGCGGCCCCCGGCCTCACGGTAGTGCTCGGCGGCGTCCTTGTGAAGATGCCAGTGCATGCCGGTGGTGTTCCGGTCGTACACCTGCAGGCGGTACATGCCGGTGTTGCGCACGCCTCTGCGCGGGTCCCGCGTGTACACCAGCGGAAGGGTGATGAAGCGGCCTCCGTCAAGGGGCCAGCACTTCAGCACGGGCAGGATGCCGAGATCCACGTCGTCTCCGCGCAAGACCACTTCTTGGCAGGCGCCCTTCTTGACCATCTTCGGAGCGAAGTTCGCCAAGTCCTTCAGCCGCCCGAGTGCCTTCACCTTCTCCAGCATCCCCTCAGGCATCTCGAGGTCGAAGAGATCGAGCATGCGCTTGCCCAGCGCTTCGTACGATGGAGTGCGCAGCGCGAACTGGGTGCGTTCGTGACCGCCGAACTGGTTGATGAGCACGGGCATGGTCGAACCCGTGACGTTACGGAAGAGTAAGGCGGGGCCGCCGGCCTTCACGACACGGTCGGCGATCTCTGCGATCTCGAGCACCGGGTCCACCGGATGGTCGACGACGGCGAGGTCGCCGCGCTCACGCAGCGACCTGATGAAGTCACGAAGATCTTTCATCTGGGGAGGGGCCCGCCCTTCTAGTCGCGGTCCTGCGCTAGGTAGAACGATACCACCATGAGTTCGGTGGACAGGTCCACCTGCCGTACGAACACTCCGTCCACGGGCGCCAATTTGACCGGTGCGAAGTTCAGGATGCCGCGTACCCCGGCCTCGATAACCTTCTCGGCGACGCCCTGGGCCGCTTCCGCGGGAACGGTGATCACGGCGATGTGCACGCTGTTCTCGCGGATGAACTGGGCCAGTTCCTTCTCCGGTCTCACCGAGAGCTCGTCGATGGGTGTGCCCACCACGTGACTCGAGCTGTCGAACACGCCCACCAGCTCGTAGCCTTCCTCACGGAAACCACGGTAGCGGGCGAGCGCCTGGCCGAGCTTGCCGGCCCCACAGATCACGACGTTCCACTGATGATCGAGGCCCAGGCACCGGGACAGCTCGGCGATGAGGAAGCTGACCTCGTAGCCCACCCCCCGCACGCCGAACTCGCCGAAGTAGCTGAAATCCTTGCGGATCTGGGCGGCGTTCGCGTCGAGCTTCTCGGCGAGCTCCTGCGACGACACCTTGGCGACGCCGTCCCGCTCCAACCGGTGAAGCACGCGTAGATAGCGGGCCAACCGAGGCACGGTGGCCTGCGGGACTCTCGCCTTGTCCAACGGATCGCCCATCCCCTCTCCTCTCCCTTACTCGAGTCCGCTCAAGACTTCCGCCGCCGCCTCGACCGTGCGGTCGATGTCGGACTCGGTGAAAGCCGTGGAAAGGAACGCAACTTCGAACTGACTTGGAGCGAGGTAGACCCCACGCTCCAGCATGCCGCGGAAGAAGCGGCCATAACGGTCGGTATCGCTGGTCTTCGCGGAGGGGAAGTCGACCACCGGTTCCGCCGTGAAGAACGTGGTAAGCATCGCGCCCACCCGCTGCACGCGCGCGGGGATGGCCGCCTTCGCGGCCGCAGCGATGAGACCCACCTCGAGCCGAGCGCCCAGGGACTCCAGGGTCTCATAGGCGCTGCCTGCCGCCAGCACATCGAGCGTGGCGACACCGGCGGCCATGGCGAGGGGATTGCCCGAGAGCGTACCCGCCTGATAGATCGAGCCGGCGGGAGCCACCTTCTCCATGATGTCGGCCCGGCCGCCGAAGGCCCCCACTGGGAGGCCGCCGCCGATGACCTTGCCGAGCGTCGACATATCGGGAGTGACACTGTAGCGCTCCTGGGCGCCTCCGTAGGCCACCCGGAACCCACTCATGACCTCGTCGAAGATCAGGACAGCCCCGTAGCGCGCGGTGACCGCACGCAGGCCCTCGAGGAACCCCGCCGCCGGTGGCACACACCCCATGTTGCCGGCCACCGGCTCCACGATCACCGCGGCGACTTGCTCTCCGATACGCGAGAAGACGTCTTCGACCGCCGTCAGATCGTTGAACTCCACGGTGAGCGTGTCGCGGGCCGTGCCCTTGGTCACACCGGGGCTGTCGGGCAGGCCGAAGGTAGCCACTCCGGACCCTGCGGCCACCAGCAACGAATCGCCGTGCCCGTGGTAGCAGCCGACGAACTTCAGGATGAGGTCGCGCCCGGTGTAGCCGCGGGCCACCCGCAGAGCGCTCATGGTGGCCTCGGTGCCGGAGTTGGTCATGCGGACCATCTCGACCGATGGGACCGCCTCGACCAGCCGGCGCGCCATCTCGACTTCCAGGGCCGACGGCGTGCCGAAGCTGGTGCCCTTGGCGAACGCCGCCTCGAGCGCGCTCACCACCGCCGGATGACGATGCCCGAGGATCATCGGCCCCCAGGAGCCTACGTAGTCGAGGAACTCGTTGCCGTCGACATCCCACATGCGGGCGCCCTGACCGCGATCCATGAAGAGCGGCTGGCGACCCACGGCCCGCATGGCGCGGACAGGGCTGTTCACGCCCCCGGGGAGATACGTGCGGGCCTCGTCGAACAGTCTGCTGCTTGTGGTGTCGATCACGTGTATCGCTCCGTAGGTTCGATAGATCCGAAGGCGGTAGGGGCGATCCGCGGATGCCCCCCAGCCACCGCCTCACGCAATCTACCACAGTGCTTGTGAAAACGTAAGCAAAGTGACGCGGAGACGGCGCGTCGCAGACGCCCACCACTTCCCGGGAGGCTGTGTTGCGCACTCCGCCTACCATGGTCGCCCGGCCTCGCCCGGCGGCGCCTTCCCGACCGCTGACAGGCACCCTGCATGCGCCGGAGGAGCAGACCTGCCCCCCGCACGGTGCGCTGTGTGACAGGAGTAACGAGTCACTCCACTTCATCATCCGCGGTCATCACAAAGCCCGAAACACATCACGCCGCGGCCCCGCCGCAGCACATGACCGGAATGCCTCGAGCCAGGCCCGCGCGGCCCACCCGACCTCCCACCGCGCGCGGTGACCACGTAGTCTCGGCCGCCGGCCCCGCGAGGGCCGGCCCCGGCACGCCCTCCCGGACCCCGCGGCGCTCGGGGTGCTAAAGTTCAACCTCGAAACTCCCGGTGCCGACACAAGAGATGGCATGAAGAAGATCCTCCTGATAACCCCGGCGTACCACAGCGGCGTGCTCGAAAGCGCGGGCCGCTGGCCCAATCTCGGTTTCGTCTACATCGCGGGGCACCTGCGCGCCGCGGGCTTCGAGCCTCTTATCTACGACGCCATGTCCGCGGACCACGATCTTTCCAACATCGCTGAGCGCCTCCGCGAGGAGCAGCCCGACGCGGTGCTCACCACCAGCTTCACCGCCAGCACCCCGGCCGCTATCGATCTGCTGCGCGTCGCGAAAGAAGTGGCTGCAGAGCAGGGCCGAGAGGTGGTCACGGGTCTTGGAGGCGTGCATGCCACCTTCATGTACGCCGAGGTGCTCAATGGCGACTCCGATGCCGTCGACTTCTGCTTCCGTGGCGAGGGCGAGCTGACCACGGCGGAGCTGTTCACGGTACTCCGCGACGGAGGCGACCCCGCCACCGTGCCCGGCCTCGCCTTCCACCGCGACGGCGGCCTCGTGGCCACCGAAGCCCGCCCGTTCATCCCCGACCTCGACGACATCATCCCCGCCTGGGACCTGGTCGAATGGGACCTCTATACCTTCTACGTGATCCCCGGCAGCCGCATGGCCACGATCAACACCTCCCGAGGCTGCGGCCAGGCCTGCTCCTTCTGCAGTCAGCAGAAGTTCTGGCAACGCACCTGGCGGGGCCGCTCTCCCGAGGCCATCGCGAACGAGATCTTCCACCTGGAGCGCGAATACGGCATCGACGTCTTCCTGATCTCAGACGAACTCCCAACCTACGAACGCGAGCGCTGGGAGCGACTCCTCGACCTGCTCATCGAAGCCGGCTCCACCTCGTATCTGCTCATGGAGACCCGCGTTGACGACATCGTCCGCGACGAGGATATCCTTGCCAAGTACCGCAAGGCCGGCATCATCCACATCTACGTGGGCGTGGAAGCCACCAGCCAGGAGACGCTCGACCGCTTCCAGAAGAACGCCGACGTGCAGACGGGCAAGCGGGCCATCAAACTCCTCGCCGAGCACAACATCCTCACCGAGACCTCGTTCGTGCTGGGAGTGCCCGAAGAGACCAAGGAGAGCGTGGAGCGCACCTTGGAGATGGCCAAGTTCTACGACCCCGACATGGCCCACTTCCTGCTGCTCGCCCCGTGGCCCTACGCCGACATGTACCCCGAACTCGAGCCCTACGTGGAGACGCGCGACTACGCCCTCTACAACCTGGTGGAGCCGGTCATGCGCACGCAGTCCATGACCCGCGACGAGCTGATGGCGGCGGTCATCCGCTGCTACATGGACTTCTACATGAGCCGCCTGCCCCTCTGGGCGGCCGAGAAGGACAAGTTCAAGCGCGCATACATGCTGCGCTCGGCCAAGCTCATCATGCAGAACTCGTTCATCACGAAACACATCCCGGGCGGCCTCAAGATGCCTGCGGCGGTGCGGAAGGCGATCGACCGGCTGGCGGGGTAAGGTTCCACCGGCGCCACCAGGCGGCGGTGTGCCCGGCGGCGCCACCATCGGCGGGCCTCCGAGTTCGCTTACATCCAGAACACCACGTAGGCGGTCGCCGCCAGCAGTAGCGCGATGATCCCATGCTTCACGAACACCGTCATGCGCTTCGTCAGGATGTAGGCGGAGCCCGCGCTGGGGTAGAGCAGGCGCTCCTCTGCTGAGTAGAGAAGCAGACGCACCACGCCGGAGGCGACCACCCAGACCAGCGCTCCGGCGATCACCCAACGCAGGTCACCCCGAACGTCCTCCAGCGCTGCGGCCGCCTCACCCGCCAGACGCCCGACCCGTACCGCAAGCCCCGCGCTCACCACGACCGACCCCAACCAGATACCGGTTGCCAGATCGTGCAGGAGGTTGTTGACGAGGATCAGGACCCGCCCGGCCGGCGCGCCGCCACCCGCACCCGAACTCACGACGACTCCTTCCCGTTCGATGAGCGTCCGCCGGCGAACCAGGAGATCCCCCAACCGACCACCCCAACCGCCACCACTCCCAGAGCTACGAGCATCCAGCGGATGTAGGAGCCCTTCCACAGGACGACCTCCACCACCGGAGCGAAGCCCTCCAGGAGCACCGGGAACTCACCCATGACGACGTTGTCTCCCGGAGCCAGAGCCATGGAGCCTACCACCTCGTTCTCCTGCAGCAGGGTAACGATGGCCGCGGGCATGACCGCGGGCCCACCCAGCGGCTGCGCGACGATGGACACGTCTTGCCGGAAGTCCGGGATGACCCGTTCGATCGCTACCTGGAGCGCCGAGTCGGCGAACAGGCCTCCCGCGATCCACCCTTGGCCGCTCTGGAGGAACGGGCTGGTCTCCGTTCGCCCCTGCCAGGTGACCTGCACGCGTGTGGCCCAGGCAGGGGGCGGCTCCAGTAGCCTGAGATGGGTGCCCTCCACCTCCACAGACTGCCCCATCCCTAACTCCACGTCGACGGAATCGGCGGCCAACCGGGCATCGGCAGGCCGGTCCTGTTCGCCGAAGGGGCCGACGAGATCGCCGCCGGCCAAGCGCGGGACCACCTCGAGCGTCGCCAGAGAACCGCCTTCAGGCGTCCACCCAGTCACCGACCCGCGAAATGTCATGTCGAGCACGGGGATCTGAACGGTCTCGCCCGGCGCCACGGGAACCGTCACCTCGCGAAACGAGAACTGGTGGAGCAGGCTGAAGACGAGAAGTCCGAGAACCCCCAGCCACACGGCGGCTTCGGAGAACCAGCTCACGCCCACGACGCGCTCGGCAAGCAGCCGATCGGCCGCGATGAGTACGATGCTCACGCCGAGCCCCAGTGAGGCAACCAGGAAGACCGCGCTGTGTAGCATGTCGGCGGTTGGAAGGATGCCCGGCAGGAGCGCTCGCAGCTCGGCCGGCTGAGCATCCGCCCCCAGTCCTCCTTGAGGCACCAAGAGCGTCACGACCGCCGCTCCTACTGCCACGGCCGCGAAAAGCAAGGGCACCGGCCACCAGGTGAACACGCGCCAGAGTCGATCCACGCGCCCCGCCTCAGAACCAGAAGTGTGTGAAGAACAGGTACGTGCTGATGATGCAGGCGAACCCGATCACCGAGAGCCAGGCAGCCCGCACACTCTCCCACCCTCGGGTGTACTGAGCGTGCAGGTAGGCGCTGTAGATGAGCCACGTCACGAGCGCCCACGTCTCGATGGGATCCCAAGCCCAGTAGACGCCGCCGATGTACTTGGCCCACAGCGCCCCGGTGAACAGAACCATGGTCATGAAGGGGAAGCCGAGCACCGCCGCTCGGTAGCCAACGCGGTTCACCGCAGCAGGATCGTACCGGCGACCCACACCCAGATACCGGCGCAGCAGGATCAGCAGCCCCGCGCCGAAGGTCACCGTGAACGCCGAATAGGCCACGATCGACGTGAGGATGTGGAGCAGCAGCCACACGCTCCGCAGTGACGCCAAACTCACCTCGCCGCTGCCCCCCGGGATCAAGAGGATGTAGCCGAGGATCAAGAAGCTCACTGGAAGTGCCAGGATCGCGACCCACCACGGACCGCGCCGGGCGAGGAAGTACGCGGTCACCATGCCTATGCCCCACGAGAAGGCCAGCAGGAACTCCGCCTGGTTGTAGACGGCGATCGTGCCACGAGCGATGCTCAAGCCCACGAGTAGAACGGACTGCCCAAGCAGCGCGATCGCCATGAGGCTCCAGTACGCGGTGCGCAGACGGGCGCGCCGCCGGGGGCCGTCGCTCCGCGACTCGAACACCTCGCCGGCGATCGCCGCGATCCAGGCGAGCACACTACCCACCAAGCCGGCGGCGAACGCCGCGACCTCCCATTGCTGGTCTATCATGATCCGCCTCTTCCGGCGCCATCCGGCGACCCGTCAGCCTCCCGTTCCGCGGAGGCGCCGGCGCTCTTCAGACGGGCCAACTCTTCCGCGAGCGGCTGATTGCGCCTGCGGGCAAAGCCCGTCACCTCAATACCCCCTGCCACCGGGGTCAGACGAACCTGGCGGAACGAGAACCCGAGGGACAGCACGACTCCGAGCAGGTTCGCCACGATGCCCCCGAGCACGAGTCCGCCGCCGGCTCGAGACGAGACCACTGCAGTGGGCATGTAGACCGCCTCCAGAAACGTCACCGTGTAGTCCTCAGCAGTGAGTTCTTCCCCGATGCGCAGGTCACTCCGCGCGACCTCCTCCTGGCTACCGTCCCCTGCTTCGCGCACCACGGCCACGGCCGCGAGCGGGTCGCGCATCTCCGGCGAGCGACGTCGCCAGCCCTCAACCGTACTCTCGGCATCACGTGCAAAATCGAGCACCCGCAACTGAAGACCGTCTCCTCCGGACAGGGAGACCACTGGCACGGCGAAAGAAAGGCGTTCAACGACGGCATTCCCCTGGGGCGACGTGACCCGGAACACCACTTGCGAACCGCCGAGTGACGGCTGCAGCACCAAGTCTCCTCGATCGAAGCCGAGACGGCCGCCCAATTCGAAGGACCCTTCCTCCAGACGGCGACCCCCCTCGTACACGGCCACGGTGGCCCGCATCCCGGCCAGCTCGTAGTCGGTATCGTCGCCCCGATCACGCACCTTTTGGAACCGTGGTTCCAGATCCACCAGCTCCAGGAGGCGATTCGTGTTCGGTTCGAGCACACGCTGGCCTTCTGGGAGGTAGACAGCCTCACTGAAACCCAGCGAGAGGTTCCAGGCCATTCCCGCGAGAAGCGCCAGGAGACTCACGTGCAGCAGGATGAACCCAAGGGGCTGCAGTCGCCCACGGACCAGCGTCACGCTGCTCGTCGCCGACGTGCCGGGCGCCGCCCCGGGCCGTGACGACGGCGCCGGGCGATAGCCGACACGAACAGCCCGGGCCGTCACCTCTTCGAGCGAAGCGGACACCTCCACCCGTTCCTGCGTCGCGTCGGGGACGAAATCCCCCGGCCGCGTCGCCTGCACCCACGCCGTCCGGAACCGCCCCACCGAGCAGAGCAGGATCTGGGTGAAGACGAGCACGAGGAGCACACGGAACCACCAGGTGTGGAACGTGTCGTCCAGCCCCAAGCCCCTAATCAGGGCCGAGAGGACGCCGCCGTACTTGTCGTCGTAGAACGCGATGTCT
>Ga0180009_10000352_pt1 | contig 65689 bp, 45 predicted proteins | sample OS_PC_MetaG_FD_123537 | JGI IMG/M metagenome (GOLD analysis project Ga0180009, IMG submission 123537) | Groundwater microbial communities from the Aspo Hard Rock Laboratory (HRL) deep subsurface site, Sweden - OS_PC_MetaG | ecosystem: Environmental > Aquatic > Deep subsurface > Groundwater... | reverse complement strand
CAACTGCCACGAATCAACCGTTTCATTCTTGATCCACAACCGCGCAATGATTTGATCACCATCATCATCCGTCACATTAACCGTAAAGTTGAACGATTCACTGAACCCGCCATCCGGACCCGTATCCCCATCCTCACTCGAAGAATTGACTTTTTCGTCCGATAGAACGGGAGTGGTTTCGAGGAAGAACAAACTGCCATTGAGCGTGACATTCGTATTGTGATTAGCGAGACTGCGATTGACGAATAAGTTGTAGAGGCCAGCAGGCATCGAGGAATTCGTGCGGTACGTACAATTGTAAACGCCGTCGGATTCGTAATTGATGTCGTCGCAAACGAAACTAGAAGTGCTTCTCAAGGCCGTGAAGTTCAACGTAATGCTGGTTAACGGAGCTGAACAATCGTCCGTCACATTCGTTTGGATCGTGATGTTATCCGTCGAACGAACGAATTCGGTTCCGGGAACTGGGAGCGACACCGAGCTGCGCATGTCTCCGAGAACCGTGACGTTGAAAACGGAGCCATTGACATCTTGGTAACAGCTATCGTGTACGCCTCCAATCCATTGTTGTTTCTCCGCGGTATAGGAACACGTGGGCTCGAACGTCATGTTGAAGTGGGAGGAACCGTTGATCGTTCCGTTATTGCCTCCATCGTAACCGCTTCCATCCAAAGTCACCCAAATCGTGGCATTCGTTCCTTGTTGAACCACGGTATTGTTGTCCAAGTCCCACGCGCGCAACACCAAGAAAGCAGTATTGCTACCCGTGCGGTTTACCGAGGTTTCATTTCCGACGGTGTAGTTAATTCCAACTAAACTTTGCGTCAGGTTCGGACCGCTCGCATTCGTCGTGTTAATCGTATTGTAAATCTCGGTCGTGTTCCAGTCCGTTACCGTAAATTGGAATGAATTGTCGGTGCCGATGTCCCCGCAAGAAAATCCGGAATAGTTTACGGCACAAACACCTTGCCCTTCGGAAACCGTTCCGTTTCCGCGCATGACCCAATCCGCTCCGCCATTCGTGCTGGTCCACAACGTACAGTTTATGTTGTTGTTATCGGGATCGCTGACATTCACGGAGAACGTGTACACGTGACTCCAGCCATCATCTTTCGGGGTAACGGATAGGTTGGTATAGGAAGAAACGGCGTTGCTGAGATTGATCCAATCATCAAACGTCGTGCTGTTGAAGAAGTACAGGTTATTGACGCTTGCGTTGATTCGGATATCCCATTTTCCAAGCTCGGTTCCGCCTGGCCACGTGCAATTATAGGTTCCATTGCCGAAGTCGTTAATGGTACCGCAGGAATTCACGGAGCCCGAAATCGGTATGAATTCCACGCTCGTGGACCCGCTGCCAATGGGCCCGTCCACCACGCACTCGGACGTGATGTTGAAGAACGTCTCTACGGGTTGCGAGGTATTGAAGTTCGTATCGTATTCGGGGATTTCCACCGTTAGATTCAAGCCGCCCGTTACGTTCTTGCTGAAGTTAGCCGTCCATGAATTCGAGTAACATGAATCGTTGAATACCCCGCCTCGCCACTTCTGTTGACCTGCGACGGTACCGCATACCGGATCCCAATTCAATACCAAGTGCCCGGAAGAATTCGTGGTGTTGTAAATGGAGTCGCCCCAATCGCTTCCGTTCACCGTGATGTTGAACGAACCATTGACTCCTGCTCCCACATAATCGTTCAAGACGCTGTCGAATGCCCGGACGACCAAGGGAGTCGCGTTGACTTCCGGCCGACCGATATTTCCGCCGTTTCCTTCAACGAGCTCCATCACGATGGAATTCTTATCTACAGTAAATGCAGCCGGAGTCGTATTCGCGGTGAGGTTGAACTCGTCCGTTGCATTGAAGAAGTATTCTCCTCCTCCGATATCACCGCACGTGAAGTCCCAGTAGTAGAAAGTAAGGAGGGTATTCGAACAGGAAGTGCACCATTGCGTTCCCAGCAATTGATGCGTTCCCGAGAAGTTTCTCCAAACCTGCACGGTAAGATTATTGTCGTCTAGGTCCGTTGCTCGAACGGTAAATGTCCAGTTTCTTCCCCAACCTCCGGAAGACGTATCAATGGTCGGCGTGTTGAGCGAAGGACTGCTTGCAAGATAGAACGAGTAATTGAATGCTTCATACGTGTAATTGTAATACGGTCGAGTAGCATTAACAGTGACGTTATACCATCCGTATGCCCATGAACCCATAATCGCTGCCGGAATCGTACAATTGTAGGTGCCATTGTTCGCGAGATCCGTTGCTTGCCCGCAGGCGTATGCGGAATCCACTTGGAAATATACCGTACTGTCGTTCACGAGCCCGCACCCGCCCAGATCCGATAGATTCGCGTACAACGGAACATCATCGGAACCCTTGATGTACGTGGCATTACGCGGACCGATCATTTCTGGATCGAATTCGCTGCGCAAATCAATAGTCGCATTAGCCGTCATGTTGGAGGCTTTATACAAGTCGGCTTCCAGCAAGCCCATCTTCCATTGCTGCGGACCCACTTCATAAGTACAATCCGGTTCGAATTGCGCGTTCGTTACCGTGAAATTGCCGAATGCGTTCGTGTAAATCTGCGTGCCGGCATCCCAGTTTGTTCCGTCTTTCGTCATCCAGAAGCGTCCTTCATGCGACCCAATATTCTGAGTCACCTTGTCCTCGTCAAAAGCCCTCGAGCGCAGCGTAGTAAAGTTGGTGCCGATTCGGCTCACGTTCGAAAGGTTGCCGGAAACGTACGTGACATTCGTATCGTCTTTCTCCACCGTGAAATTCACATCCGGAGCCGTAAAGTTCCAGACATCATCTTCCGTTACATTAAATCGTACGCTCCAGTTGCCAATGTTCGCGGGATCGGTGGAGAAGGTTTTCGTGAAATTCGCGGTCTGGTTGAATCCGGTGACGGCTTGCGAACCTAAGAGGGTCCACGATCCCGCCACGGGAGTCAATTGCTTGAAGTACGCGTAAATCGTGATCGTGTCATTGTCGTAGTCCGTTCCGTTTACGGTGAAATAGAACGTTTCTCCCCAGCCTCCTGTTGAAGGCGTAACGGCTTCGTCGGAAAGAAGGGGAATCAGCTCATGCCAGAACGATGAATTCGTTGCGTTATAAGAAATGTTGAGCGTGGCGTTGATGTAATACGGCTGCGAGAGGTTGATGGCGCTGTAGAATCCGCCGCCGTGCGTGAGAGCGAAACTCGTGGTGTTGAGCGTACAGTTGTAGAAACCCGTGGCTTCATTTTGCGGATCGCCGCACGCATAACCCGTTGAGGAATTCCGGTGAACGGCATAGAACATGGAGGACGCGTTCTCCATAGCCACGCTACAATCATCCGTGGCGTTGACCCGAATGGTGACATTGTCTCCACGAAGCACTTCGGTTCCGTTGGGGCCGACCAAGTACGAGTTAATGGTTCCATTAATCGTGAGATTCATGGTTTCCGTGATGTTCGTATCCAAGTAACAATTGTCGTTACTCACTCCGCCTACCCAGTTTTGTTGTCCGACAGTATAGCTGCAGGTCGGATTGAAATTATAGTCGATATAGCCGCTGGAATCCGTCGTCGAGTAGTTGCCGGAATCCCACGCGATGCCGTTGTTCAAGGTCACCCAGACCGAAGTATTGACGCCCGCGGGAGCAAACGCTAAATTGTCATTGTCATAAACCCGCATTCGATACAGGGAAGTATTCGTTCCGGTTCGGTTGACATCCGTGAAGTTTCCTGAAATATAGTATACGATGAGCTCGTCTTCCGTCAAGTTCAGTGACGTGTTGGTAGTGGTATTGAATTGCTTGGCGGACGCGTTGTCATCGATTTGGAACAAGAAAGAGGATTCGTTGTTTATGTCACCGCACGCGAAATTATTGACAACGACGCTGCAGTTTCCGCTCCCCCCGTATACCACATCGGAACCAAACTCCTTCCATCCGCTTCCCGAGTTAACGAATAGCTTGCAAGTAACATCATCCGCTTCGGGGTCGCTCACCGTTGTGTTGAACTGGAATACGGCGCCCCACCCGTCCATGGAAACGTTGACAATGGGATCCGTCGCGTTGGTCTGCCGGTTGGAAAGATTGATCCAGTTCGTGAAGTCGGTTTGGTTCTCATCGTAATAGGTCCTGTTTCCGAAAATGCGGATCGTCCAATTGCCTTGAGGCTCCTCCGAGGTATTCCACGAGCAATTGTATGTTCCGTTGTACGAGTTGTTGACCGGGGAACACGCATTCGAGGAAGGATTGCCCGTGGTATTGAAGATTAAGGTGACGTTCGTGAATCCCGTGGTCGGCTCCAGATCCGGTAAATAGCCTTCCTCCGAACAATCGCTTTGGACGTTCCAAGAAATCGGTATATCGTCCGTGACATTGAAAGTATCTTCAATGGGCGGAATTTCAATCGTGACATTCATGCGCCCGATGACATCAAAGGAGCCCTCGGTGGAATTCTTATTCGAGTAGCAGCTATCGTTCAATACGCCCACTTTCCAATAGTGAATCGAGGCGTTATAGGCACACCACGGATTGAAGAAATACATGGTTTCTCCAGAGGCATTCGTTAAGTTCGTCCAACCCGGGTCATAGGCAGTGAAGTTGTACGTAACCCAGAACGTGGAATTAACGCTGGCGCCAACGAGCGTTCCGTTGTCCGTGTCGTTCACGCGAGCGGAAAGCTGAATCCGGTTGCTATCAATTCGGGAAACATTCGTGTCAATGGACAGCAAGGAAACGGATACGTTATCCTTTTCGAGCGTGAAGTTTTGAACCGAGGTTTCATTGCTGAAGGATCCGCACGAGCTGCTTCCCGAAGTGTTGAACTTGTACTCCCACGTGGCGTTCGCCGTCAAGTTCGAGCACGAGCTCATGAAATAGAACGTCTTCACTTCCTCGAAGAGACAATTGCTGCACGTCTGGGAATCCATGAGCTCCCAGGCTTCATCGGCAGCGCGCGCCCAGAAGAAAATATCGAAGTTTTCTCCGTCGCCGTTGCGCGCCGTGACGTTGACTTGGCGCTGAACTCCCCATCCATCACTCGAAATATCGACGGTGTGGTTCCAGAGTTGAGGAACGGACGCTAAGCGCAACGCATCCATGCTCTTGTTTTCTCCTTTATCGTAGTAGGATTTCGAGCTGTTCAATGAAATGTTGTAGACGCCGTAGGATCGTCCAGAGGAATCCCAGTCTGCACTGTAGTTTCCGGCGCCCAAATCCGTCGTGGCGCCTGCAGCGAAATACGAGCTGCGTTGCGCGTAGAAGTTAACGGGGGACGCTCCCACCACTGCTTCACATTCATCGTGAATGGTTCCGTTCATCGTAATGGAATCGCCGACCAAATAACATGCGCCATTATGGGGCTGCGTCGCATTGTTGTTCAACGGAGGGGCCCAGAGTTCGGCGCTGTAGTTTGAAGAATTCGTTGCGAAATAACAAGAGGTTTCCGCTACTCCGATGCTGAACACGTGTTGTCCGACATCGAAACCGCATGCGGGCTGCCAAATACGCGATACATTTCCATTGACCGATGTATTGGAGCCGTTTCCAACATACGTGTAATTGTTCGTAGTCACGTAAAGCGTTCCAACGACTCCGCTTCCTATATCGAGATCCGGGTCAACTGCATCGATAAACGCGATGGTCATCTGCGAAGAATTCGTGTTACGCTTCCAGGCATCCAAATCCCCTTCGCGAGATGCGGTAATAAGATTTCGTTTCGTGAGGTTGAACCAGTCATCCGAAAGCGAGGAAAGGTTTCCAAACGAGTCCGTGGCATTGAATTTCCACGTCCAGTTACCGAAGAACGAGCACGCGCTGTGCGAACTGTCTTGGAAAAGCAGCTGCGAGTTCGTGCAGTTGAAACAATCCTGTTGCGAAATGAATGTCCACGTGCCCCCCGGTCGCTTCTGCCACAAGTAAACCGTCGTGTTGTCATCCGGATCCGTGACGTTTACAGTGAAGTTATAGGTGTCTCCCCAATACGAACTGCGAGGAGTTACATTCTGAACCGTTAAGTTCGTTCCATTCTCGATGTGGAACGCGTAATCCTTCGTAGTCGATGCATTATTGTAGAACGTCTTGTTGACGTCGACGTGCACTTGGTAGGAACCCGCAATGAAATTGTCCGTCTGCAACGTGCAGTTGTAGATTCCCGTGCCGTTTTCTTCGGTTAGGGGACAATCGTATATGGTTCCACGGTGTTCGACGCTGAAATTGACCGAAGCCGCGTCCACCAGCAATCCGCACTCGTCCTGCACCTCCGCCTTCAGCGTGATGTTGTTTCCTGCCGTTATGTTACTCGTATTCTGATTGACGGGTTCGGAAATGTTGAGGACAAAGTCTCCGACGACGTAAACGGATAGGTAGTCCGTGGAGTTCGTGTCCTCGTAACACGTTTCATCCCTGGCGCCTCCTTTCCAACGCTGTTCTCCCACCGCGTAACTGCACGAGGGATCGAAGGACCGGTTCGTGACTCCGGACGCGTTCGTGACGTTGACGCCTCCCAAATCGTAATTGCTTCCGTCCGTCGTAATCCAAACCGTGGAATTCACTTCAGCGGGAACGAACGACTGGTTGTCGGTGTCGTTGACTTGAATGTACAATAAGGTGGAGTTCGTGCCCGACCGGTTGACATACGATTCGTTTCCCGCGTAGTGCAACGCAGTCGTATTGTCTTCCTCGATCGTCCAGTTTGAAACCACGGACTCGTTCGTGATGCCCTCATCGTCCGTGGCATTGAACTTATAGTACTTCGTCCCCATGTCGGCGCACGTGTAATTGTGTATGGTCTTGTCGATCGTGAAATTGACTTGCTGATCGTTACAGGAAGTGCAAGTCTGGTTCTCGAAATGACGGAACGGACCCACGGTCGTGTTCGCATCGTATAATGCGACGAACACGTTGTTGCTCTCCGCGTCCTGGACGCGAACAGAGAAATTGAACGAGTCGCTCCAGCCGCCGGGATCCGGGGAAACGCTTTCGTTCAATACGAGGGGCGCGGTGTTGTTGGGGGACAACAAGCGCACCGTGTTGTTGTCCAAGTGCTCATAGTAGTTGTAGAAATCTTTTGTGGCGTTGATCGTCACATCGTAATAGCCGGCCCAGTAATTCGTCGTATTCCACGTACAAATGTAGGTGCCGTTTCCCATGCTGGTGATGTTCGTGGAATCGCATACCGTCGTGTTGAAAGGCCCTGCGATCGAGAACCAGATGCGGTTGGTTGCGATATCCGTGAGAAGCAAGCCGCACTCGTCCTGCACTTCCACGCTGATGTTCGTGATGTTTCCCGCAACGTATTCGTCGCCGTTGGGATCCGTGACGTTGAAAGCGAAATCTCCGTACACGGAAACGTTTAGGATGCTCGTCCCGTTTACGGCATAACACGCTTCAGTTGAATTGATGAACGCGCTCCAGTTCCGATACCCCACACCGTAATCGCAAGACGGGTTGAAATCGTAAAAAGCGACTCCCGTCGTATTCGTGGAATTGCTTCCCAACGAGACATTGGCGGAAGAATTGGTGCTTACATTAAACCAGACCGTTGCCGCGGGATCCGGAGCCAGATTTCGATCGGTATCGTTAACGATAACTGAAATGGCTCGGACTTGGCTGCCGGATCGATTAGCGATCGTATTATTTCCCGCGTAATAATCAATGGTCTCCGTGTCTTTCGTAACCAAGTGATTGAATTGCGAAGTCGCGGAACTCGTTCCTTCCGACGTATTTCCTCGGAACGTGTAATACCACGTTCCGATCGTCGTACAAGAATAATTGTAATTCCAGCTCGCGGATACGTTGTCGCAGCCCACGCAATCGTATTGCGGAGAGACTTCGAACGGAAGCACTTCGGGGCTGCAACCAGGACACTCGAGCTCCAGGCGAGCCGTGGATGCCACATCCGGATGCGGGGCGGTATAATTGACGCTGTAGTTGACCGCCCGCCCCCAGCCTTCTCCGGTAGGCGTTGCGTTGGGTCCGGATAGCTTGACTTTTCCGTACAAGTAGAACAAACTGCCTCCGGGATTCGAGTAGTTGTTTGCAACGCTGAAGTTTTGGTAATGATTCGCAAGCGAGGAGTTCTGAGTGACGTTGTACCATCCGCCATACAAGCCATTTGTTTCCCAAATACATCGATAGAATCCCCCTCCCAGATCGTTCGTCGGAGTGCATTGATAGTATTTCCAGTCGCCCGTCAAATTGAACTGGACCGTAGCCCCTGGCTGGTAGGTGGTGCAGTCGTCGGTCACGCTCCCCAGAATCGTGACGTCGTCCCCTTCAGTGAAATTGCTGGCGCCCGTGGGATCCGACTGGTTGTTGAGCAGATTGCCCCGTACATAGAGATAATACAATTCGCTCGTGAAGTCGTTGTACGCTGCACTGCCGGAAATTTCTACTTTCCATCGCTGGGTCCCGACCGAATACAGCGGAACGCATGTGGCATCGAAATCCAGGTGAACGTCGCCGGACCCGTTAGTGATGTTGGCCGTGGCGGAGCCGAAGGAAATTCCGTCCGTGGTAACGGAAACGTTGATTTCCTGTCCGTCCAGCACGGAGCCGTTCGTGTCCGTCAGGCGCACGATCAACGGCGCGACTTGGGAACCTGAACGGTTGGATGTACTGAGGTTACCGAAAATGTGCTGCGCGGTTACGGTGTCCTTTTGGACAACGTAAAAGGTTTCGACGACGTCAACGATGCTCGAGTTGCTGTTGTCATCCTCGTCCCACGCCTGGAACTTGAAGTACCACGTGCCCACATCGGTAGAATTGAAGCTTTGCGTGAAGTTCGCCCACCCCCAGTTCCCCGAATCGTTCACGAAAGTCCAGTTGATGGTCTGGAAACCGCTTGCAGGATTTTGGGAAACCGACAAGTTGACGGTCAGGTTGTGGAATTGGCTGAAGACTTCAACGGAAAAGTTTTTCGTGAACCCCCAGCCCATGGTCTGGTTCGTGACGTTCACGCTACGGAACTGCGGAATGTCCGTGCAAACCAGATCAATGGAATAAAATTGGCCGTAATGGTCCACGTAATTGGACCCGTTCGTGACGTTGACTCTGAAGACGGTATCGTTCGCGGTTCCGAGGGGAAGCGTGAACGTGTAGTTGTAGAACCGGGAGCCCAAGGTTCCGTTCGCGTACAAATTCAAGCCGCTTCCCTCGTTCCAGTACGCGAAATAATCGCCTCCGGAATCGTTCGAGGGAGTGAAGTTGCCTGCCGACACTTGTGATGGGAACGTTTCGTTTACAATGGCTCCAGTCACGTTCCAGTTGCCGCGGTTGATGACCTCGATGCTGAAATTGTAGGTTCCGCAGGTCAGCGTGTCCGGAATGTTTTTCGTCCACTGGCCCGTGCTCTCGTTGTAAATTCTTCGAACGGTCTTGATTTCCGGGCCTTTGACCTCTACGACGTACTTCTGCTGCATCATGCGGTACTGGCGCGGAAGCGGGGAGTCAACACCTCCGTTGCTCCAGAACTGGAAGAGCTTTCCTCCGGGAGGATAATCTACGGTGAAGGACGCGTTGGTCTTGAAATTCACGTAGAGTTCGCCAGTTGCCTCGGCCAATTCGTTTTCTTCCGAAAAGCTCACGAACTTGCTCCACCAGCCTTCTTCCTCGGAGCCGATGGGGAAACCGGGTAGCAGCGGTGAAGAACCTCCGGATCCAGAGGGGATACCGACGAAAGCTTGCGGCCGAGAGAAGCCTTGCGGAACCCATAGCTCGTTGTAGTGCATGCGGAGCATATTATTGCCTTGCGCGCCTCCGCGGTTGACGATTCGGAGCACTGGTGAGAAAGTAGCGTTCTGTGCTACGGACGTGTTCGCGTTTTCAGACACATTATCATTGGAGATGATGGCATAGGGGGCGGTTTGATCCGCATTGTATTGGGAAACAGAAAGGAACTCATCGATTCCAAGCAATCCATCGTCCCAGATCACGGTCTGCACGAACGTATGCACTCCCGGGTTTTCATCGGCGTGATAATACTCGATGGCCGTTCCGAAGCATTGGCTGGGATCCAGACTACGGTTCTGCCATTCGAGAAATCCTTCAAGGTTTACGTCGGGCATGGGATCGGATACAACGGGGTTGCTCGTCCTGCAGAAATACGCTCCCGGACATTCCTCTCGCAGCGTCGCATTAACCGGACGATCGTAGAAGTTGCAGAAGCCGATGGTCTGGTTGGTTCGATCGTTTACGTTCGATGTTGTGTCCGTCGTATAGTTTGCAAGGCCCGTGTATAACACGATGGGTAGCGGTTGAAGCGTGAATTGCGTAGAGTAAACGCGCGAGCCGCCAGAGTAGCTCACGTTCACGTTCGCCGTGAAGGTTACGTCGTCGGCGTCAGCGGGAACGTGTACTCGCCAACGAACAACGCTTTCGTTGAACGAGGGATTGACACCAAGCGTTGAGCCGGAAAAGTCGCGCGTCTGCGTAAGATTTTCCTCCGTCCACCAATCCATGGTCGAGAGGGTAACGTCCTTGACTTCGAGCGTGACGTTGACCGCGTTTTGAGCGCTGGTTTCGTAGTTGAACAAGGGCATGGCGATCGTGTTTACGGTTCCCCGGATGAGCTGGTTGGGGTGGCCGTCCGTTCCAAGCGCGCGTAAAGGACGATTGGCTTGCGCGACTCCCGTACACTGGAACACTTGCACTTGCTGTCGGTTGCTGAAGAACTGCACGACTCCGTTCCGCTGAATCATGTACGAGCGCAGCGTAAACGTGCCGGTCTTGTTCGCGGAAACGTTGTAGTCCGTGCGGTTGCGTGCATAGACCGGGTCGGCGCACCCTCCGGTACCTCCGTCCGAGTCGCAGAGCCGCAGTTTGTGGGTCCCGGTGTCCCCCGCGCCAAGATTCCAGCCGTTGGAAGGCAGCGCGGAAAACACGGCGCCCGTAGCGCTCTGGATGATGATGTCCTCGTCGGTGTCCGCGCCTGAATGCAGGTTCGTGATGCCGACGCTGACGTTGTAGGAAGTGTTGGCGCATAACGCCATGGGATGCCACGGCGTCGGATTGGAACCTCCGAACGAGGAATCGTAGTAGAACGTGAAGTCGTGGATGAACCCCCAGTCGTCCACGGAAAGCGAGAAGGGACGCGTTTCCTCGAAGCCGCCGAGATCGTAATCCAGGCGTGCCGCACCCAAGGGATAGAGGCGAGGCGATTCAGGGGGAGGCGTGTAACGGTAAAACAATTGCAGGTCCGTTCCGGCTGCCACATCGCCAAGCGGCCACGTGATGGAAACGTTTTCGGAATTGTTTTGGATGATGGCTTCGGGACTCGAATAGACTTCGAATCCGTGCGGAACGAATTCCGTGAACGAGGCATTCAGGAGCGTTTCCCGGGCGTGAAGATTGAATATCGCGAGTTGCGGCTGGGGCCATATAACCGTAGAGAACTCGCGGTCAATATCCATGGGAAAAGAGGCGCGGATTTCAAACGTGCTGTTGGCGACTTGATTGACATCGAAGCGCTCGGCATGCGCCGTGATAGTATACGCGCCGACTTCCGTTGCAAAGTAGCTCAGATCGTAGATGCCGTTCCAGTTGTCCGTGATCGTGTAGTCCGTTGTGGAAAAGCTTTGGTTGAGTCCGGATGGAGAGGTGATGTTGACGCTGACGTTTGCCCCGTCAACTCGCGCTCCGTCGTTCGCCACCACTCCAACGAATACGTTGACCAGGGATGAAGGGGCGTAAACGGTTTGGTTCGTGTTGATGTTGACGAGCCCGAGAGCAAATTCCTTTTCAGCAGCGCCCTCCACGCTTTCTCCGATTGAGAGGGAATCGAATCCCGCAACATTCGGATAAATGGAAACGCCGGCCTCGGGTTCGTCGAACGCAAGAGGCGTGGGAATCAAGTCCGTGGCGCGGACGTTTTGCTGCAAGGACTCGATTTCGCGCATGCGTTCAATGGCCTTGAAACCGGAAGTCGGCGAAGGGGTAATGATGGTTTCGCTGATTTCCGTTGCGGCTTGAAGCGTGGGCTCGCCTTTCACATAAGAAGCGACTACTTTCACTTTGTAGATTCCGGGAAGCGTCAGTTCTCCTCTTGGGAAGGAAACGTATCGCACGCCCTCTTTTTCCTTAATGCGAAGAGAGGTTTGATTTCCATCCGGGTATTCAAGTAAAACCGCAATGCCTGCCGAATCAACTTTTTCCGCGTATTGGTTGAGCGCTAGGACCTCGAACGCTATTTCTTCGCCGGCCGTGTAATGGGAACGCAGGCCTCGGATGTCCGCAGTCAACAGGGAGGGCGCGTCCGCGTTCTCGAAGAGGGCGATGGAAGAAGCCGGTAGAATGTAATCCGTTCCCGCGAAAACCGCTTGCAGGGCGCGCACGCGTTTCTTGGATGAAGGGGGCGCGTAATCGAAGAGCGCTTCCCCGGTTTCATTGGTTTCGTTCTTTCCCGCGCTTTCATTGTCTACAAAGAACTCGACGGGATACGCTTCCAGTACGTCTTCGCTGTCGAGCTGCAGGTAAACGCGGGCTTGAACGGTTTCATTAGCTCGCACGGAAGAAGCGTTCAACGAAAGGTGCAACTCGGAGCGGCCCAGCAAAGCCAGAGAAGCGCTTTCGGAAAGGTTCTGTTCAGGAGACTCCAAGTGCACCGTAATTTCTTTTTCACCGGGCCAGGATTGGGAGGCATCGAGTTCGACGTCCCACGCGCACGAGTTCTCGCAGGAGGTGGCGGTTCGATTGACTGCAAAAAAGGTTTCGGGAACCTCCAGCCACAAAACGAACGAGGTGTTGGGAACGGACGCGCGCACGCGAACGTGTAGAGGGTCGTTTCGCAAGTGCAGGGCCGGAACATCCAATTTCAAGAACGTCTGGTGGGTTCCGTTAAGATCCGTTCCGTTGGTTTGGTTCGTCTGATTCGTTTGGTTGGTCTGGTTGGTTTCATTCGAGGAAGGAATCGTTATCGTAAATGCAACCGAATCAAACGAGGAAGTAAGATTCGCGGTTCCATTGAAAAGGGCTTCAAGGAAATGCGTGCCGTTCATTCCTTCGGGAACCGCGTATTGCATAAAGACGGAACCGTTTTCGTTCGTGCCCGCATTTCCAAGCCATTCATCATCAACAGAAAACTGAACGCTTTCGTTCGGAATGCCCGAGCCGTTCACGAAAGAAAGAAAACCCTCAGCTAAGATAGCCTCATTGGGGATTGGGGTTGTAGTGTTCAAGGTGAGAATGAGTTGGGTAGCCGCTTGACCAGGCTCGAGTGCGATGACGCGAAGCTTTTTGCGCGCTTCCGAGGGAAGTAATTGGAATGCCTCGTTTCCTTCAAACAACGCCTTCAAGGTATGCGTACCGGCGTTCAAGTTTAAGGTGAAGGACGCTATGCCGGCTTCATTCGTTGTCGCAGAAAGGGGTTCATTGCGCACGTCGCTTCCGTATTCAACGGCTTGAAACTCGCGTATTACTTCCAAAGAAATAATCGCGTTCATTACCGGGGCCCCGAGTTCCGTGGTTAGAACCGCGTCTACAATGAAATCCCGATCCGCATAAACGGGTTCGGAAATCTGGAGCGTTAGCAAGGTAAGCGTGTCATTCGTTTCATTGGTTTGGTTTGTTTCGTTTGCTGGAGGTTTGATCGTAGGGGTCGGCGTCTCATTTGCAGTAGGGGAAGGCGTGGCGTTAATGGGAATAGTCGGAGTCGCATTAATGGTTGGGATCGCGGTGACGTTGATCATAGGGGTGGGAGCAACCGTAACGTTGATCGTGGGCGTGGCATTCGCTTCCAGTGAAGGAGTTGCGGTTGAATCCGGGGTGGGTGCAGCGGTTACGTTCAATGAAGGATAAGCGCTTGAGGAAGGGAGGGGCGTTGAATCGGGAGTAGGAGCAGGCGAGGCATCCGTTGAAGGAGTAGGGGTAAGCGAAAGGTTTTCTTCATCGGGAGGGAAAGGCGTAGGAACAGGAGTCGTAGTGGTTTCAGGTGAAGGAGCAGAAGAAGGAGTTTGTGAAGGAAGAAGCGAGGGAACAGGGGTCGGGGCTGGAGTCGGGGCCTGCAGTTCTTCTTGCAATGCGATGGGATTCGAGACCGCGGTTTCGCTGACAATGCCAATGGCTTGAAACAGGAATCCAACGAAAAAGGTGAGCCAAACTAAGGAAAAAAGTAGCGTGGTCTGGCTTCTCCGCCTGAGTGGCTCAGCATGCTTCACTTACGGTACAACCCCCTCCCTACAACGAAGCGAAAATTCCTGCAAATTGCCTCGCGAAAACCTGCATTCGTTATTGAGCAATCCCTTAAAAACCTACTCTTTCATCCCGGTGCAGAATCCCTTAAAATCTACGAGGAAGAATTCGTTAATCATCGCACCAAAATTCGTTCGGAACCCATACAATAAGATTAATAAAGCACCTTGCGTTGATGAAGCGTACCCATCAAACAAGGTTTTTGGACAGTCTTGGAGCGACTGTTTTGGTAGAAAAACCGTTTCACAGGACCGATGCACATGAGGAATAAGAGAGTACTGTCTCTCGCGTTGCCTATAGCGTTCGCGCTTCTCGTGACGTTCGTTTGGGCAGCAGTCGAGCAATCCGATAATACGGCGGAGCCCGTGCCGACCAATAACGGGACCTCGCGCAACATGTCGGTAGCGGGTCGAATGCAGCAATACGTGGGCTTTTACGGCAACGTAAGCTTCGAGGTCCGAAACGACACCTCTCTGGGAAACGTCATGTACCGGAAAACCGTCCATTACGGAAAACTATTCTTTTTCGATGAAGGGGATACGCCGACCGAACCCTTCTCGGCAGCGCCAACGACCGCGAACACGGACGGCAACTTCTCGCTGACCGGATACTACGTTACGAGCAACCATTTCGATACGCAGGACACCGTATGCAATACATCCAGCGTGAACAAATTGAATACGACGGACAACCGCTTGACCGGAATATTCTATGATGCGGCGGCTCCGTCCAACTACTTCTTCTGCACGGAAATTTCCGCGTTTACCTCGACGAACGGGTTCGGGACGCTCAGCTATGAAATCGTTGTCGCCAAAACGTCGTCGTATATGAGCTACGATATTTGGTTCGACTTGGCGTCGTAGGCTTTCGTGCGCAAACCCCCTTGTCTTTTAACTAGTGATCTCGAGAAAGCACTGGAGGGATATGGCGGATTCCATTCTGTTCATGGCCGTGTGGCTGGCAGGCGCTTTAACGGTATTCGCGTACATGCTAACGAAAATGAAACAAAACGAGGAGCGCTTGCTTCAGCGGCAAGAACGCCGACTGAAGGAAATGGAAACGTATGCGGATAAAATCATGGGGGAGGCGAAGCAGCTGAAAGAGGATATGAAAAACAAGACCTCAACGCGTTCCGCGCGGGACAAGGATTTCGAGATTGTCGCCGAACACGTGGCCGAGCCAACCTCGCCTTAAGAGTTCCGTTCCTCTTTTTCTTCAAACAAGCGAAAGTTGCGCAGGATGCGCTGGCCTATTGTCAATGCTTCTTTCGGCGAGCGCGGACGGTATTTCTTATAGAACAAATAACTTCCTGCAACCAAGAGCCCAAGCAATATGAGAGAGAAGGCGTACCATACCCAGGGGAATGCGGTTTTTCCTTCCGATTCGCGGAGAATGACTCGCGCGCCCGTGGCAATGGGAGAAAAATCGCGCGTTTCAAGGGGTTTGCCGGTGCTGATGCTCGCTTCCAACTGCGTCATGTCGTACTCCAGAGCCAGCAGATCCCGTTTAAGCTCTTTTAAGAGCTCGGAATCCGTTCCGAAACGAATGAGCGCCTTATCGATGGCACGCGACGCGTTCGCTATGCCTCTTGAAGCCAGGTAATGCGCTTCGACAATGGATTCCAAGTTTTCGACGCGATCGACCGCGGGCTCCAAACGGGTATCGAAACGCGAAGCAAATTTTTCCACGGCCTCCAACGAATGCGCCTGCCGCATGTCGCGCAATAACTGGTTGAGAATCACGAGATCGTCATCCAGGGCCACGAGCTCGACTTCCCTCAAAGCGTTCAATTTTTTGAACAGGATATCGCGCCGCACTAACAGGTCGCGATAGGCGATGTCGCGCGAGTAAATGATCTTTCGTCTTTCCGCAGCGGGCTGGCGTAAAAACTGCTCGTTTTTCAGAACGGATGCATAAGACTTTCCTTCCTCCGTAACCAGTAGGATGGATGGAAAGCCTGCGGCAACGAATTCCCGGAGAATGAGGTCAATGAATCGTGTGTCTTGAACGATCACGAGATCTATTCCCTCCCGCGTCAGCAAAGCCACCGGACGATTATCGACGAGAATCAAGAAATAGTCTTGTCCGTCGTATAACAAGGGGGCATACGCCGATTTTTCCCCGGGCTCCGCGTAGAAGCTCGCTTCGTCTTCAATGGAAAGCGCGTGGACGCTGACCAGAATCGAGGCGAGTAACAGCGCGATGGCGGGCAAGCGCATGAAATAACGAAGGAAAAGACGGAATTAAAGCGTATGCGTTGCGGGAAAAAAAGTTACTCCGAGGGAGAGGATGCGTCGTCTTTCTTGCGAACGAATATTTTGGAAACCGCGTAACCAATGCGAAGCGTCCATTCCAAACCGATGACGAGCAAAAGAAAGGGAGCAAAGCGAGGCAACGCGGAAAGGAGTTGCATTAGACGGTCCTCGAAAAGCGTTTGAGAAAAAAGCGTGGGCTCGACGATCAACACTCCCAGCAGTGCGAGCGGTAACATTTTCGATAAATCCACGGCAATTTCCTGCTTGTAATATGCGAGAATGCGGATCGCACTGACCACGGAAAGAGAAAGCACGAACACCGTCTCAAGAGTGAGCGTGCGGGAAAGGAAGAAAAGGAATGAAGAGAGCAGCACGAACCAGATGAATACGATGAGAGGGAAAATGATCGTGTAATTGACGATCAACCCTACGATACCCGTCAGTTTGGATAAGAATCCCAGGACGCCGGTTTTCTTTTGATCCTTGACATCGAATAACACGCGCCGGGAAAGAAAGGTGTAAAACGTGCCGACAATCGCCGCGTAGACTGCCATCCCGATGGCTAGCACGGCAATGGTCATGCCCATGCTCCCCAGCACGGCATCCCCGTACGCGTAAATCGTGGACGCAAAGGAAACGAGGGGATCGGCGTATTGGGCATAATCCATAAAATGAGATACAGTAGGGAGGTTATTATGGTTTTCCTCGAGGGAAAAAAAAAGAGAAAAAAAACTAGTCGGGAAATGTTTGAGTGATGGGGTGGGGGATAACCAATAACGCCTTGTTCTCCGTCATCTTGACGACCTCGACGGGAAACCCCATGTCCTCGATGCCCGCAAAGAAAACCATGGCGCCGCCGCCGTGCCCGTTCACGAAGCCATAGACAATCTCGGCCTGGCCTTCCGGCGTGATGTTGATCAGTTGCACGCTGCGGATATCGTCGTTACGGAAACGGAACTCGATGCGCTCGCCGATGTCCAGGCGAAAATCGTCGTGGAACGCATTTCCCGTACGGTAATAGACGTCGTCTTCCGGAAGCACTGGAATTTCCCCGGAATCCGCGAGGGAACCCGCGAGAACGAGACCGGATAGCGCGACCATCGCTAAAACAAACCACTTTTTTTCATCCATGTCAATACCACCGACGTGGAAACGGCTGGGCGTAAATAAAAAGACACGGATTTGCTTAAGTAAAAAAATCAGTCGATGCCGATGGCGCGGTTGATGGAACTTAACGCGCCCTTAAAGCGCGAACGGACGTGTTCCGAAGGCGTGGGCACGCGTTGCACGGGTTCTCCGATGATTCGAGCCGCCAAGGCTAAAAGCTCTTGACCCGCCGGCGATTGAGGATGCGAGAGCACGACCGGGGTTTGGGCCGCTAGACTCTCCGGCACGCGGTCATCACGCGGAATCACGGAAACCACTTCCAAGCTCGAAAGATTTTCGACGTTCTCCTTCGTGAGATGATGTCCGTGATTCTCCACGAGATTTAAGACGATGCCGAGATGCGGCTTGTCCGTTCCTTTGACCGCTTCCTGACAACGGACAATATCCATGATCGCGGGAAGCGTCGGTTGAGAAACAAAAAGCAGTTCTTGCGACGCCAGGAGCGCGCCCACGCCCTCCCGACCCAAACCCGGGCCCGCATCCAACAAGACGATATCGAACGACTTTTCGAGATCGCGAATCGCAGGCTTCAATCGAGCAAAGTCAATGCCTTTCAGGTCTTTCAGTTTCATCGACGACGGAATGACTTTCATGCCGGAATGATGATCGTAAATGGCTTGGTGGATCGTGCTTTCCCCTCGCAAAACGTGGTTAAGCGTCTTCGAGAGATAGGAAAAACCGAGGGAGACCCCCAGGTGAGACGTCGTCACGTTACAGTCGACTACGGCCACGCGCTTCTTGAAACGGTGCGCGAGCGCTGCGCCGACGTTGACTACGACGGTCGTCTTACCGACTCCCCCTTTGCCGGAGACGACGCCGATGACCCGGCTCAACCCCTTTCACCCCTTGCAACCATGCGCATCAATACCTCGCTTTTTTTAACTGTTTCTCTAGGCCTTGAAGCTTGCGTTCATTGCGTTTTTTCAGTTCCCGGTACGCGGTTTGGGAAATCACGCCCTGATGCAATTCCTCCTCGAGCAGGTTGAGGACGCGCAGGATTTTCTCCTTTTCTTTCTCCAATCCTTCCACGTCCCTGTAATCCGTGGGCGGCGGAACTTGGGCGGGAGACGATGGCTTGATGACCTCGTTCAATGAGAGTTTCTTGTTCAGCCAACCGCGTTTCTTTGCCAGCAAGAAGATGAGGAATGCGAGACCAATGGCACTGAACACGGACACGACGAGCACAATAACGGGGATGCCGGCAAACGGCGGCGGGCGGTAACCGGACGCGGCAAGAAGAGCCGTTGCTTTTGCGAGGGAAACGGTGGCGAGTTTCGTGTTCGTCAAGGCGTCATCCAATTGTTCGCGCCGCAATTGTTCTTGCGCGAGGTTCTTGTAGGCGGTTGCGTCTTCAATGAGCGCCCAAACCGCATTCACCTCTTTCCCCACATCCTCGGCTTCCTTGGTATTTTTTGCGAGCTTGCGCAACCGTTCTTCCAGGCGCTGCAGTTCGTATTCCACTAAGGAAACGCGGGATTCAAACACCACGAGATTGAATTGTTTTTCGTCTTGGGCTTCATCGGCTACCACGAGCGCCCGCACGCTTTTAATGCCGGTTTTCTCGCTCTTGGGAATCACGACTTTGACCACGAAACTCGCAATGTCGTTCTGCGCGAGCGCGTTGACTTGGGAAGGCCGGATCTCCGTCCAGGAAAGCGGAAGCCCGGAAAACAAGAGCGTCAAATTATGGAGAACCGTGAGTCCGTCGTTTCGCGCCTCGATCTTCAAATACTTTGTATCCCCGCTTTCCACCACGACTTCATCGGGAACCGAGACAATCGTTAATTGGGATAGATCCACGAGAGGCGTCGCCGACGGGGATCCCGAGATATCTCCGGGGGGCGGCGTCGGCGTGACGCTAATGGAAGTCGGCGGACCGCCGCCGGATGGCGGAGTCGGAGTGGTGGTCGGCACATCGGCTCCGGTGACTAAAAACGTTTCGTTGGCGAAAATGGGGGGCTGGATGACGCTGTACGACATGCGCACTTTCATGAAGTACGAGCCCGCGGGTTGGGACGTGTAGATGAACGCGGATCGAAGGAACGATTGTTGTTGTCCGGAAGCCACGAAAACGGCTTCCGAAGCAAAGTACCAGGTTTGTTCGCTGGCGTCCTCCGTCCAGTACTCAAGGAACACGTCCTGCGACACATCGCCCATGTTCTCGACGACGATGCGGAAATCCAAATAATCGCCTTGTTCCACTTCGTTCTCGAGCATCTCCAACCGTACGTCGTACGGCCCTCCCGAAGAAACGCGGAAGGGGTGGATGGCATTGGTGTGCATGTTGCCCTTGCTGACATTCAAGAACGCGAGGTAATCTCCCGTCGCCGTGTTTATGGGCATCGCGTACTCGAGAATGTAGAATCCTTCCCCGACGCGCGTAAAGTTCGTGAGGTTCGCCTGGAAGTAAATGGCCTCCGCAGGATCGTAGACGGTGATGTTCATGCTGTCGGGATCCAACGGCAAGCCTTCGAGAGCGTGAACCACGACGTCGAACTGCATGACGCTGTTAGGGTACCAGATCACCTGCGTTTCGATGTCGGCCGTGAGAGAAGAGGCAATACGGAAATACGTTAGACGGGACGTCGAGAAGTTCCCTTTGCTGACATTCAAGAGCACGATGTAGACGCCGGATTCCGTTTCCGTCGAGACGGTAAAGGGAGCAAAACGGTACAACCCCGTTCCGTATTTCGTGAAATTGGCGAGTGATGCATTGGAGATGATGGTATCGTTGGGAGCGAAAACCGTGAGGTTCATGGAGTCCGGATCCAGAGGCGTTCCGTTCACGTCAAAAACAGAGACGACGGTCTCGACCGTGTCTCCAATGTACCACAGGTCGCCGGCATCGATTTCCGCAAGTAAACCGCTGAACGTGACGTTGCTGGGAGCCGATTCGATGACTTCAAACGTATAATTTTGCGTATCGTTTACCACCAAAGACACGTTGGTATCATCGTAAATGGAATACGCGGATAAGGTGTAATTGCCGAGGGGCTGGTCGTTTCCGATCACGAACGTGGGAAGCGGTTCAATGAGACCCGACGTTCCGACGGCATACGTTTGATTGAAGAACGTGATATTATTGGGATTCGTCACGGAAACCGTTGCGTTGACGGGATACAGCGTCGAATTGGCCGCCTCCTGCACTTGATAGAAAACGGACGCGGTGTCCCCGGGATAATAATTATTTGAAAGGGTTTGCACGCTGACCACGATGTGGGTGTAGACGAAAAAGTAGTTGGTTTGATTTCCCTGAACCAAAATCGTGTCCGTGGCCGTAATGACGACCGTGTAATTCCCTCTGTGAATCGTGTTGCCGGAAACATTCGGGAACGTGGACGTGAATTGATACGTATTGTTGGATACGTTGATGAGCGTCATGTTGTTCGTTGAGGTATTTCCAGTGGGGTCGGTGATGTTCATCGTCATGTTGACGATGCCGACGAGGTTTGCGTCCGTCACGTTTCCGTAAACGGTAACGGAACCCAATTGTTCCGTCCGGTTTGAAATAACGGAAATATTGACGGAAAGGGATGCGAACGGAATCAAGCGAATGGTCAGCGAACGGTTGAGCGGCGAACCGCTAACATCCGTCACATTGATCGTGTAAATCGCCGTGTAATTGATTTTGGGCTCGCCGGTAACATTGTAGGAGGCGAGGAACAAATAATTTCCGAATTTGGTCAAGTTGAGCGTCGTGATATTCAATTCGGAAAAGTTCGCGCTTTGAGGGTCCAGGGTGAAATTGATGTACGTGTTACCCGTGTTGTTGATGAATACTTCACAAACCGTTCCAAAGTCGGGGCTCTCGGTTTTCTCGCATTCGGTGGGCGTCATGCTCCAGCTGCGGTCTTCGGACACGTTGATCTCGAGACTCATGTTGTGAGGGGGCGCGTTCGTCGAATTCATGTACAATGATCCGGAAGTCGCGCCGGGGTCATGGAATAACGGAACCGACACGTTGATGGAAATGGTTACGTTCGTGCCCGCCGTTAAGTTCGAGACGTTGTTGATCAGCGTCACGCTGAAGTTCGGGTAATTGGATAGGGCGTACGTGATGTTCTGGACTTCATCGTTTCCCGTGCTGTTGAGCGTGAAATTCGCAATCGTAGTCGTATTCCCATGCGTGGCATTTGCGGATAGATTCGCGGGAGAGACCGTCAGCACGGGGTTCGACGCAACGGTGACGTCGAGCGGAGTTTGATTGGACGTATTCCCGGCCTCGGGGTTGTTCCAGGTCAGGCTCGCGTTGACTGACACGTTTCCGGGAGGCGTTCCGGCTAAGACCGTGAGGAAGAATTGCGCGCTGCAGTTATCGGAAACGTTGAGGTTTCCGCACGAGTACAGCGAGCTGTTGGAAGTGAAATTGGCTGGAAGAGAAAGAGAAATGTTGGCATCGAACGCCGTCATGTTGCCCGGATTCGTTGAATTGACTTCGAGGACAAACGTGTTATTGTTCGTTTGCGTGATGTTGGTCGTGGTGTGGTTGTTGGGATTGATGGAAATCGTGAGATTCGTTCCCGAAACCGCAATGACGAGTGTGAGATTGATGTATCCGGAATTGTTCGCGGACACGTTTAATGTTCCCGTATAATTGCCCGTGGGTTGCCCCAACGGAGCCGTGACGTTGATTTGAACGGCTTGGTTGGTGCCGCCAGAAATATTGGTGAAACTCGGCGGGGCGAAGGTAATAGTGAAGTCGTCGAGATTGGAGACGTTGAACGTCACGTTGCTGAGATCGTCGTTTCCGAGCGAGGAGATGTTGAAATAGCCGAAAATCTTTTCCGCATTCGGAGCCACGTAATCGAACAAGAAGAAAACGGACAGGTTCATGACGGGGTTCGAGAGCACGGAAACATTGGCGGCCGTGAGGTTGGAGGAGCTCGTCGCATCCGGGTTACCCCACAACGCCGAAACGTTGATGGAATAATTCCCGGGCCCCGTGGCATTGGGTATGGTGACGAGGAAAGCGGCCGAGCAATTTCCTCCAACACTCACGTTTCCGCAAGAAAATAGGGTCGAATTCGCGCTCCAGCCGGACGGAAGGGCCAGCGAAAGATTCGCTTGAACGGCCGTCCCATTGCCGGTGTTGTTCGAGTAAACCAATAATACGTAAGATTCGTTGTCCGCTTGCGTGATGCTGCTCGCGTTGTAGACGCCGGGTTCCACTGAAATACTCATGTTCGTTTTATCGGCGTCGACTGCAAACGAATCGGCGTCTTCCCCATAGTTGCCGTTTCGCGTGGCATTGCACATCACGAGATAGTCCGTATTCGGGGTCGAGGGAGCGGTGAACGTGACCATGTACGTTCCGTTATTGAAATCGAACGTGTTTTGAACGGTGTAGTTACAACTGACGCTCGCGCCGGTTATGACGGTATCAAGCCGGTAGTTTTGAACATGGAGAGAGGCGTTCACGGGGTTGTTGGCGAGCACGAGAGGAGTCAACACCGTCATCGTGACGTTGTAAATCTCGGTGACGTTGAAGCTGTAGACGTCGAATCCGAGGAATAAGTTGGAGGCGTCCCATGCGGAGGCATTGAGCGTCCAGTTGCTCGTGATGTTCGCGGAATCGTTGAGCGTGAAGTTGTGCGTGAACACCAAGTCCCCGGAAACCGCGTCGCCGTGCGTGCCGTCGTCGTACAGGATGACGCTGAAATCGTCTCCGGGAACGCCCGGCGTACCGTTGTCGATGCTCACGTTGACCATGCTCGCGAGATTGTAGATGTCCGAGAGGATGGTCGCGTTAATGACGACGGTTTCGTTCCGGTTGTAGAAGTTGAACGTCGTATTCGTCTCGAGCGTGACGTTCCATCGCTCGAGCGATTCATTGTAGGATTCACGATCCGCCCAACTGTTCCGGAAATCTTGGAACGCGGCCAGCCGTGCTTCCGACGTATTCACTTTAATCAAAGCGGTATCGGCAATGGATTCGTTGGGTGCGACCGTCGAATAGTTGAAATGGACTCCGATGCGTCCGTACGTGGAGTCATTTCGGATCGAGAAGTTCGTGGTGCCGGACTCGTTGAGATGCACCAAACCGACTTCCATGAACGATCCGGGAGGATACGCCATACTCCACGAATTCGGGTCAACGGGATTTCCGAAGCTGGAATACGTGGAACTGAATCCTCGCGGGGCCGCGGCCGAAATATCGAATCCCAATGCGCCGCTGTCCGTCGAGCTTCTGTTGACCGCCGTATCGTTCAAATTCGTGTAATTCAAATGGACTTTGATCCAGCCGGAAGTCGCGTAGAAGTAGTACGTTTTCACCATGTGGCCGGCATACGTGTAATTCTCGGGGTCGTTCCAATAAATTTCGTCGCCGACGAGCGTGACCGCGGTTCGAACCGGGCCTTGAACCACTGAAATGTTACCGGAAAAGTTGAAGGTCAAATTGTTCGTACCGTCCGAGAATTGCGAGTATTCGGCGGTCATGCCCGAAGCAGGCACATCAAACATGGTGTTGAAGGGCGGCTCGCGTCCAATGATGCGGAAAATTCCGGAAGTATTTTGGTTTCGGTTCGTGTCCACCCCGATTTCCAACATGGAGTTGTTGATGTAAAATTCGTCTTCTGAAGTGGAATAGTTGATGGCGGAGGGATAGCTTGGAACGGGCTTCGCGCCGTAGAACGATTCATCGAAGTAGACGTAGTAAATGCGACTTGTGTTCTGGTAGGTGGTGCCGTTCATCTGGAACAAGAGCGTTCCAATTGCGTTCGACGTGTTGTCATAACCGGGAAGCAAATCGAATTGCGATGGCACTTCCCGCACCAAGCCCCCCGACGCGTTGTATTCGAAAACGCGGACGCTGTTGTTGTCGAATGCGCTTCCCGTCCCGTTCAACTGGTTGAGCAAATACGTGAAGTTGAGATCTCTTTCAACCGTCCAGTTCGTTCGATTGTAAGAGGTGGCATTGATTTCCATGCGCATGCGGTAATGCCACGTATTGTTGGACCATTCGTCGGCTGCCGACACCGGGAGAGAGAAGGAGAGGAATACGAAAATTCCAAGTAGTAGTAGCCCCTTTCTACGAATACCCAATGCCACGGTCAACCCAAAATGGTATTTAAACCAATGGAATGGGTAGAGCGAGTTCCCTTTAAAAGCTATGGCAGCAAACCCTCTTTTGGGAGAGAAAGCCATGGGAGTCTTAAGCGTTTTGAAGGACGTGATGCTCGGAAGTTCCGCGTTCAGTTACGTGAATAAAAACAACCAGACGTACTGGCTTCACGAAACGCAATCCCATAAAGTGACGCTCTACTTTTTCAATAAGGTGGAGGACAAGGCCATTCCGCTGCCGAAGGGGTATTACGTGGTGGAAAGCCCGAAAACCGCGCTCCCCGTACTCAAAAAGGAAAAACTGTAAGGAGGGAAAGACTTAGACAATCGTCTAAATCCCTCGGGGACTCTTGAATTCTTAAAGGCCGCGTTATTAAACAAGTGGCCCGTAGGGCTTGCAAGGTGAACCGAATATGACAACGAAATACGTTTGTACCGGATCCTGCCACGGGGAAGCGACTGAAGAAGAGTATAACCAGGGTGCAAAAACGTGCGGTACGGAAGGATGCGAAAAGCATGGTGAGCCGCTGGAAAAGCGCATGGTCTGCGACGAGTGTCAAGGCGAAGTCAGGGAAGGCGAAGCCCACGCGTGCGGCTGAAGCTCCTTTTTTTGAACATCATTTTTCCCGCTTCTTTTTCTTTCATCCTTCTTTTTTCGGCTTGTTTTTTGAGCCCTTTTTTACTGATTTATTTGCCGATTTTTAATCCCCATTTCAAGTCTTTTATTGATTCCTTTTTTTGCACATGACTAAAAGTTGTGGCGGGAAAAAGAAGTTGAAAAAACAGGCCAAAGCCCTGCTCAAACCGGTTTCAGGAGCCTGCTAGCTGGAAAGGCCTCCAAAGGCTGCCGGAGGGCCAATCTCATCGTTAACTGTTTCTTTCCCCTTTGACCCCCCTTTTACATACCAAACAGGTATAACCTGAACAGTTAGTGAACAAGGCGTTTTCGCAAGCGAAAAGGATAATAGGCCCCAGAGAATTGGATTTCGCATGCAAAAAATGAGTGCAAAACCGTTGCTGAAATGGGGCAAAAAACATTACCGGAACATGCCTTGGAGAACGACTAAAAATCCGTACGAAATCTGGGTGTCTGAAATCCTGTTACAGCAAACTCAAGTGCAACATGCATGGCCGTTTTACCGCAAATTTTTGAAAAAATTTCCTTCGGTTTCAGCGCTGGCTTCCGCGGATCTGAATGACGTATTGAAGGCTTGGGAAGGCGCGGGATATTATGGGAGAGCGAGGAATTTGCACAAGGCCGCAGGCATCATGATGCAGAAGCATGGCGGGAAAGTGCCTTCGGATGCGCATGAATTAATGAAGCTACCTGGAGTAGGGCCATACGTCCAGGCTGCAGTGTTGAGCCTGGCGTACAGGAAGGATTACGCGGCAGTGGATGGGAACGTGGAGCGCGTGCTCACACGCGTATATGGATATGGAAAGGAGGTTTCAAAAGCCTCTTCCAAGCGCTGGCTTCAAAGGAAGGCCCAAGGGTTAGTCATAAAGGGTGAGTCGCGCGCATTCAACTTGGCGATGATGGATTTGGGGGCAACGGTCTGCACCCCAAGAAGGCCACGCTGCAAGGAATGCCCCGTTAGGAATCAGTGTAAGGCACGTAAAGAAGGAACGCAAGAAGCCTATCCCGTCAAGAGAAAAAAAGGGAGGGTGCCTCATTATGACGTGGTCACGGGGATCATTCGCAAACACGGACGAATATTGATTGTCCAGCGTCCGTTCGAGAAGCTGCTAGGGGGCTTGTGGGAGTTCCCGGGAGGAAAGCAGGAACCCGGCGAATCCTTGAAAGAGACGTGCAAGCGCGAGATCCTTGAGGAAACACGGGTGAGAGTTCGGGTAGGAAAGCTTCGCGTGGTCGTTCGGCATGCGTACTCGCATTTCCGGATGACGATGCACGTCTTCGATTGCAAGTATTTAAGCGGACAAACGAAAGTCAACCGGGAGCATATTAAGGCGCGCTGGGTACCAATTAAGGAGCTAAAAAAATTCGCATTCCCGGGAGCAAATAAACGCGTGTTGAAGTCGCTCAAAGCCAATGAAAAATAACGAGTTGAATGGCTTCGTCTCGCGTCGTAAAAGCGATCGGCGGCAAGCGTTTTTATATCTTGGGAGAGTATGCAACAAGGTCACCAGAGGAGATCCCTCGACATGAAACCCGCCTGGCTGAAAATAAGACCACCGACCGTACCGCAAAGCTATCAGAGCGTACGCGGAACGCTGAACGAAAAGCGTTTGGTGACGGTGTGCGAGGAGGCGAAATGCCCGAACATTAACGAGTGCTGGAGCACGGGAACCGCGACGTTCATGGTCATGGGGGACACGTGCACGCGCGGCTGTCGTTTTTGTGCCGTGAAAACGTGGAAAACCGGCCGGCCGTTGGATCCCATGGAACCCGAGAACGTGGCTCAGGCCGTAGTGGAAATGAAGCTGGATTACGTGGTGATTACGAGCGTGGACCGCGATGATTTGCCGGATCAAGGCGCCGGCCATTTTGCGGCGTGCATCAAAGCAGTCAAAGACAAAGCCCCGTTTTGCTTGATCGAAGTATTGATTCCGGATTTCCGGGGCGACGAGTCCTGCCTGAAAAAAATGGTGGACGCGAGACCCGACGTGATTTCTCACAACATTGAAACCACGGAAACGTTGACCCCGAAGGTGAGGGACCCGCGGGCGAACTACCGCCAAAGCCTGCGCGTGCTGGAGAACGTGAAGCAAATGGATTCGCGGATATACACGAAGAGCGGAATCATGGTCGGGCTAGGAGAAACGCAGAAGGACGTGGAACAGGCCATGGATGATTTGCGCGAGAAAGGAGTGCAAGTGTTAACCATCGGCCAATATTTGCGGCCGAGCCAAAAACAATTGGAGATTCGCGAGTATGTGACGCCGGAACAATTCGAGGCATATAAGAAAGTGGCGTTGGACAAGGGATTCGCGTTCGTGGCCAGCGGCCCGTTCGTGAGGAGCTCGTACCGTGCCGGAGAATTATTCTTGAAGCATGCCATTCAACCATCAGGAGGGAAAACGAAATGAGCCGGAAAAAAGTGTTTGAAGCGCAAATCGAATACTTGCAGATATTGGACGAGAAGGGAAACGTGGACGCGAGTCTCGACCCCAAGCTGGATGAACTCACGCTCAAAAAAATGTACGAGACGATGGTGCGGTCGCGCGCCATGGACAAGAAAGCGATTTCCTTGCAGCGGCAAGGCCGGTGCTATACGTACGTGCCGACCGAAGGACAGGAAGCCGCGCAAGTGGGAAGCGTAATGGCTTCCAAGAAAGAGGATTGGATGGTGCCCGCGTTCCGGGAAAACGCGGCGTATTTGGCGAAAGGCGTGTCGATGCGCACCCTATTCCTGTATTGGATGGGTCATGAGGAAGGCAGTCGGTTTGAAAAAGACCAGAATTGTTTTCCGGTATCCATTCCCGTGGGATCGCAAGTGGGGCACGCCGTAGGACTCGCTTGGGCCGCGAAGATTCAAGGGAAAAGGCAAGCCGCGATAACGTTTTTCGGAGACGGGGCGTCCTCGGAAGGAGATTTTCACGAATCCGCGAATTTCGCCGGCGTGTTCCAAATCCCATGCGTGTTTATTTGTCAAAACAACCAGTATGCGATTTCGACTCCGCGCGCAAGGCAAACGCGTAGCGAAACGATTGCGCAGAAAGCCATTGCGTACGGATTTGAAGGCATTCAAGTGGATGGAAACGATGTGCTGGCCATGTACGTTGCGACCAAGAAAGCGCTCGAGAAAGGGTATGCGGGCAAAGGCCCGACGCTCATTGAAGCGATTACCTATCGAATCGCGGCGCACACGACTTCCGATGACCCGAAGCGCTATCGGGACGAAGCCGAAGTCGAGGCATGGCGGAAAAAGGATCCGATCGCGCGCTTTCAAACGTACTTGAAGAAAAACGGGTTCTGGAACGAGGCGTACGAAAAGGAAGTGCAAGAAAAGGCCGCACGGGAAGTGGAGGAGGCCGTGAAAAAAGCGGAAGGGTTTCAAGCGAATCCAGAGGATATGTTCAAATACTTGTATCAGGACTTGACTCCGGATCTCCGACAGCAAATGCAGGAGATGAAGCAGTCGCTAGAGGGATAGGCATGCAATTGAATTTGGTTCAAGCCATTAACCAAGCCATGTATCAGGAGATGGAGCGCGATAAAAGCGTGATGGTAATGGGGGAAGACGTGGGAAAAGACGGGGGCGTGTTCAGGGTGACGCAGGGATTGCTGGAAAAATTCGGGGAAGCGCGCGTCGTGGATACGCCGCTGGCAGAAGCCGGTATCATGGGCACGGCCATTGGACTGGCGGTCAACGGAATGAGACCCGTGCTGGAAATTCAATTCGATGGTTTTACGTATATCACGCTGAACCAGTTAATCTCGCACGCGGCGCGCATGCGCATGCGATCGCGCGGCAAGTACACGGTTCCGCTCGTGATGAGGGCTCCGTGGGGAGGCGGCGTGCGCGCACTGGAACACCATTCGGAAAGCATGGAAGCCATCTATGCGCACATTCCGGGCGTGAAAACCGTGATTCCTTCCAGCCCGAAAGAGGCAAAAGGATTATTGATTTCCGCGATTCGGGACCCGGATCCCGTGGTATTCTTCGAACCCAAACGCCTCTATCGCGCGTTCAAGGAAGAGGTGCCAGAGGAACCGTACACCATTCCTCTGGGAGAGGCCCGCATCCTGCAGGAAGGAAAGGATATAACGATGATCACGTGGGGATCTTTGACGAGGACGTGCATGGAATACGTGCAAAACGCGAAATACGGCATTGAAATAATCGATATTCGCTCGTTGAGCCCATTTGATGAGAATACCGTCCTCGCGAGCGTGAAGAAAACCGGGCGAGCCATTATCGTTTCGGAATCCCCGAAATCCGGCGGGTTCGCGGCGGAAATCAGCGCGCGCATCGCTGAAAAGGCGTTGATGTCGCTTAATGCGCCGATCTTGCGCGTCAGCGGTTATGACGTGCCGATTCCGTTGGCCAAACTGGAGGATTATTATTTGCCGGATACGGCACGCATCGGAAAAGCAGTGGAGGAAATCATGAAATACTAGGTGGATGAATGTGGCAAAACACATGTTGTTTCCGGACGTGGGAGAAGGCATTCGCGAAGGAACGCTCGTCAAATGGCTCGTGAAAGAAGGCGACCCGGTGAAAGAAGATCAACCGATCGCGGAAGTGGAAACGGATAAAGCGGTCGTGGAAATACCTTCTAGGGATCATGGCACGGTCCTGAAACTGTACGGTAAACCAGGAGACGTCATTCTCGTTGGAAAGCCGTTGATGACCGTGGGAGAACCCGGCGAACCCATGCCGGATGCGGAAGAAGCTATAACGGAATCAAACGAGAAGAAAGTGGAAGTGCCCAAAAAAGAAGCGTCGGCGGCTCCGGAAAGAATTTTAGCCCCGCCGAGCGTGCGAGCAGCTGCAAGAAAAGCAGGAATCGACTTAAGCAAGGTGAGCGGAAGCGGTCCGGGAGGCCGAATAACTGCAGAGGATTTGGAGAAGGCAAAAGGAGGCGCACTCGCAGCACCTGCAAGCACGCATCAAGAGAAAACGTTGTCATTCGATTACGGGAAAGGAAAACGCGTGCCGCTGACGCATTTGAGGAAAACGATTTCCGAGCGCATGTCATGGTCGTGGAGACATGTCGCGCACGTGACCTACATTGAAGAAGTCGATTTCGGAGCGCTCAAGGAATTGCGGGGACGGAACAAGCCGAAAGCGGAGCAGATGGGCTTCAAGCTCACGCCGCTGGCGTATATGGTGAAGGCCGTGGCCACGACATTAAAACAATACCCGCGCTTCAACGCTTCGCTCGATGAAGAGAAAGCGGAATTAATTCTGCATGATGAAATCAATGTGGCAGTAGGTGTGGATACGGAGGAAGGCCTGATTGCGCCCGTCTTAAAAAACGCGGACCAGAAAAGCGTGTTCGATATCGCTAAAGAGATCGGAGGGCTGTCGGAAAAGGCGCGGGCGAGAAAATTGTCGTTAGACGAACTGAGAGCCAGTACGTTTACGGTTACGAACATCGGAAGCGTGGGCGGGGTATTGGCTACCGCGGTATTGAATCCCCCGGAGTCCGCGATCCTCGGAGTGAACCGCATGAAGGATCGTCCCGTGGTACGAGACGGAAAAATCGTGATCCGGCCCATGACGTATCTGGGGCTCACATTCGATCACCGCGTGGGCGACGGGGCCGACGCCGCGCGATTCATGAAAGATCTCGTGGAAAAGCTGGAGAATCCGGCGTGGATGGAAAAGGGATAGAAATGGTCGTAGGCGAAATGGCTCAAAGCACGGACGTGGTAGTGATTGGGGCAGGACCCGGGGGGTACGTGGCTGCGATTCGCGCGGCCCAGCTTGGAAAAAAAGTCATTTGCGTGGAATCCGAAGAGCTGGGAGGTATTTGCCTGAACCACGGATGCATTCCTTCGAAAGCGATCATTCACGCGAGTGCGGAATACGCGGGCATCGGGAAGCTCGAAGAACTGGGAATCACGGTTTCGGCAAAAAGCCTGAACGCGGAAAAGATGCAGGCTTGGAAGGAAGGCGTTTTAAAAAAATTGCGGTCGGGCATTGCCTCGCTGTTTCGCAAATACAAGATAGAGCTCGTCAAAGGAACGGCTTCCTTTGATTCCTCGCAGCGCGTCGTGGTTCAGCAAGGGGAAGGCATCAAGGCCATTGAATTCGAGCGAGCCATTATTGCAACGGGAAGCAAATCCGTCGAGTTACCGAATATAACGTTCGACGGAGAATTCGTGATCAGCTCGCGTTATGCATTAAAACTTCAGGAAGTCCCCAAGCGATTGGCCATCGTCGGCGGCGGGTACATTGGTTTCGAGCTCGGAACCGTGTTCGCGCGCCTCGGGAGCCACGTCACGCTCGTGGAGGCTTCGGCGCATGTGCTGGGGGGTTTGGACAACGACGTGAAGGAAGTCGCCGTAAAAAAACTTCAAGCATCCGGCGCGGAAATCGTTACGCAAGCCAAAGCGAAATCAGCGGACCGGGCAAAAAAAGAGCTGGTGATTGAGACGGTTCAAGGGGAAAAGCGCGTGCCTTGCGACTTGGTTTTGGTGGCCGTCGGAAGAAAACCGTTAACCGAGAATTTGCGTTTGCAAAATACGCGGGTGCAGGTGGACGCGAAAGGATTCGTGAAAGTCAACGAACAGCGGCGCACGCATGACCCTCGCATTTACGCGATCGGGGACGTTATTGGTCACCCCATGCTCGCGCATAAGGCGAGCGCGGAAGGAAAAGTGGCGGCAGAAGCCATTTCAGGAGAACCAGCGGCGTTTGACGCGCAAGCCATCCCGGCCGTCGTATACTCGGATCCCGAAATCGCTTCCGTGGGAATGCACGAGTGGGAGGCGCAAAAAGAAGGGAAGAAAATCAGGGTAGGCAAATACTTTTTCCGGGCGCTTGGAAGGGCGATGACGATGCAGGAAAACGATGGATTCGTGAAAGTGATCATTGGAGAAGAGTTGAAAGAGATTCTGGGAATTCATATCGTGGGGCCGAACGCCTCGGATCTCATCAGCGAAGCCACTTTGGCGATCGAGATGGGCGCGCTCGCGGAAGACGTAGGAAAGACGATTCACCCGCACCCCTCGCTTTCGGAAGCGATCATGGAAGCAGTCGAAAACGCGTTGGGAAAAGGCGTGCACTCGTAAAAAGGGTCCGGCATGTTTCAGACCACGCAATGGATTCGTGAAAAAATTGTTCCTAAAGCAGTAAAGATGACGTTGGAACGGGCTACTTCAGGACGGGATGAAAAAGAGGTCATGTTCCTTCTTAAAATCCATTTGCTTGACCACCTACCAAATCCGGAACCCCATTTTAAGAAACTCGGATTTCGCGCGGGAATTTGGAAGTGGAGGCATCCGAATAAAGCTGCAATCGAAGTCCACGTATCCAGGGATACTGGCGGCTATTCCGAAGAACCGTACATTAAAATTGTCGAAACCGTACCGAAACCAGACGCGGATCGCGCCCTAGACGAAATCGTACACCAATTCCGGCGAGCAGGATATTCCGCCGATTTGAGAACGAAAGGACTCCAAGGGCATGAAAAATGGTTGTCGAGTGGAAGAAGAAAGACGGATAAGGGGAACGGCTTTCAGGACTCGCCGAGAAAAATCACGTGCGGCTTTCCCTTGAAGTGCGGGTCGCCCGTGACGAGTTCTTGGCCGTGCAGCAAGGCGGTCGCATAAATCAAGGAATCGAGCATTCCCCAATCGGAAATGGACTTACGGAATTCGAAGTGAAGTTTTCCAGCCAGAATCGCTCCATCTTCCGAAAGCGGAAGAAGCGTGGAAAGGGATCGCACCTTTTTGAGGATGAACGCGTGGTCGAATCTCCGACGAAGCGTCCAGGATCCCAGTTCGGTGAGTGTGGGCATGGCGGTAAAGCACGGTTGTTCCGAAAGGAGGGTGGCGACCTCATTTCCGAGAGCGCTTCCTCGAAGCAGTTCGATCCAGGCATGCGTGTCCAGCAACATGGATTCCGACCTAGTCCCGATGACCGTGCCTTCGAACGAAAGGAGGAGTACCCTTTGCAATTCCCAAAAGGCTTTGCACGTCTATTTTCCGGCGTTTCACGAGAATGAACTCCACGTCATCCCCTTCGCGGATGCGTTCTTCCCGGATCAGTTTTTTTGGAAGGATGAAGCCCAGCGAATTGCCGACCGGCCGAATTTTCACGCTAACCACCGATGCCATTGCCCCCACCGGAATTATAACTAGTTATAACTTATTAAGCTTTCGGCACGCGAATTCCAATGAGGGTATGCTGGATTCGAGGAACGGGAAGCACATCATAGCGGCTCGAGAATCGTGAGGAAAAAGGCAGTCACGGCTGAAGAATCATTCCCGGACGCGCGCTCTTTTCACGTACTCGGGCACTTCCGGCTCGAAAATCTTTGCTTCGAATCAAAGGCTGCAGTAAAGCGATTTCTCGCGTGAGCTCCCTCAGCTTGCTTCTCGGCACCGGCCGCTCGGTAGAGACGCGTATTCCGTTGAAATGAGCGGAACCAGGGGGCTGGCGGCCAAAATACGATACCAATTCGTGCAGGGGAAAACTGGAAAAAACGGCTAATGCGGATGATAGCCCGAATATTTGCAGGAACTTTCTGCGGTCCATGCATGCATTTCTGATCGGGTTGGCTTTTAACACATGCGGGCGTCGACGAACCCAGAGCGGGACTCAGACGTATAAGATGTCGTCGAACGGATGACGGTACAAGCGTTGCTTCAGGCGCTTCTGGTCGATGACGTGACCCACCATGCCGATGCTGCGGCCGATGACGAAGAGACCGTTGAGGATACCGAGATCAATGGCTTCCTCAAATTCGTCTGGACTGATTTCAGGACACGAGCTCAATAAATCGAGAAACATGACGCCGATGCTTCCATCCACGTTGAGGATGAGGTTGTTGCGCTTGCTGGTAGTGATTTTTTCAACCTCCAGCGCAAAATCCAGGTAGTCGGTTTTCGGGAAATGCTTTTTCGCGTAGGCCTTCAAGAGCTCGACGCGCGCATCCGGATTCTGAACGCTTTTGATGCGATGCCCAATGCCGGGAATGAGCATGCCTTTCCGTTTCATGTCGTTCACGAATTCGCGAGGCGTCATCCCGCTTTCCTTTCCCATCTTGAAATAGCGCGCCGCGTCATCGATGGCGCCCCCGAATCGCGGACCGATAGTCAACATCCCGGACGCCAGAGAGGATACTAAATCTTTTCCGGCTCTGGAAGCGACAATGGCGTTGTGTGCGCCGGAAACAGCCGGCCCGTGATCCGCGACGGTCATGAGTACGAGTTCGATATAGCGGGAAGCGTATTTTGGCAAGCGTTTCTTCAGCCATAACAAGGAAATGACGTCTCCGATGCTTGCATCCTCTTCAAATAGTTTGCTCAATGGCACTTTGTTGTACGTGACCTCGTTCCCGCGGTCGTCGGAAATCGAGGAAACGATGCCCGCGGGCTTGCGGATTTTTCCTTCGGCTAATGCGGTTTTGAAATCGATGGGAAGGGCAGGAACGGGAGGTTCAACCATTTTTTTCACTTGGCCCATTTTCAAGAGTTTTTCGTAGGTTTGGGAAATGGCATTTGGCAATCCGTCAAACGATGAAGGGACCATAGCGCCGGCTTTTCGCAACGCCTCGTTTTTGGCTTCCGCGGATTCTTTTCGAGCGCCGGATTTGGCTCCCGCGTGTCCGAATTGGACTTCGGATGGGAATACGGATGCGCACGTGCCCGTGACCCAGATCACCAGCGGTTTGGAAATCTTCTTTTGTTGTAGCGCGTCCACGATGTCATACTCGTCCTCCCCGCCGAGCTCTCCGAGCGCCACCAACATGGAAATGCGGGGGTTTTGTTCAAAGCGAAGCAGATGATCCAGTAGGGACGTGCAGGGGAACTTGTCGCCGCCGATCGCTATTCCTTCGTAAATGCCGTTCGAATTCCGCGCAATCACGTTAAACATTTCATTGCTCATTCCGCCGCTTTTGGAAACGAATCCCACACTACCCGGACGGTAAAGTCTGGATGCGATAATGTTGTCGAGAGAGCCGCCCGTGTTTCCGATGCGGAACCCGCCAGCGAGCATTCCTCCAACCGTTGCCGGACCAATCAACCACTTCCCATCTTTTTTTGCTTGCGCGGCCAATTCGCGGGTTTGGCGTTCGGGAACGCCTTCCGCTATAATGATGATGGTTCTCAACGTCTTTTGATTTAATGCTTCTTGAGTGGTTTCGAACGCGGAGCGGAAGGAGGCAAAATTAACGAGCACGGAAACCGGGGGATGTTTTTTGCATGCTTCGGTGATGGTGCGGTACATGGGAATGAAGATTTCTCGGCTCCCGAAAAACGCTTGGTGTATGCCGGATGCCGACGGATTGATGACCGCCGTCACGGAAGGAATTTTTCGGCGGCTCAGGAAATCAAAATCGAGCATGCGCTGAATGGGATTCGCTTGCAGCCCGTACACGAAGGCCGTAGTCGTTTCATCGAATAAAATGGAATTCATGATCTCACCCAGTCAATGGCTTTGGGCACCACGGAGGTCATGTGCATTTCGGGGCCGTAGACCTCGATCGGAATCTTTAACGTCTCGCCGGTTTCTTTCATGCGCTTTAATCCTTCGGGATAATTAGGTCCGCCCCTTCGAACAAAAAGCTTGACGTGGGCTTTCCGAATCGCCTCCGCGTCCTCGGTGAGCGCGCGAACAATTCCCTTGAAGGTTTTCGCGACATCCGTAAAATTGGCAATGCCGCCTCCAATGATGACTGATTTTTTCTTGGCAGGAGAACGCGTGACCAATTGCAGAACGGTTTTCGCGTACAAGTAGGTGAGTTCCTCGTTCGGATCGCCGCTATATTCCCCGTAATTGCCGAGCTGGTCGCCGAATCCCATGTCCGCGACGGTATCCGTGTAGATGACGCTGGCCCCGCCTCCGGCGACGAGCAGCCAAACGCTGCCTTCCGGATTCAGGACCGTGAGCTTGAGCGAAGCGCCGGTTTTCGCATCCAAAGAAGCAATAAATGCCTCCTCTTTTTTCATGGTTCGGCCGAACGGGGTCGGGAATGAAATCGTTTTCCAGTCTTCCACGTGTTGAAAAGCAGCGGTGTCATCCAAACGCGCAACGGCATCCAATAATTCGGGGCCGTTTTTCGACCACGCCAGTGGATTGAACTCTAGATACGCGAAATCCAGATCCGCAAACGCGCGATAGAGCGATGCGATAAAGGAAGCGAGGGGGCCGCGGCGCTCGGATGGAACCGATGAAAGCAATTTCTCGGATAGCGCATTCTCTTGAAGAGAACGGAGAATGGGCACCCGCAAAGAAATCACGTTCTCCCAATTCGCTTCCACATCCACTCCGCCGCGCAGCGAAAAAAGTATTTCATCCGCATCGTTCAACGTGCGGAACGCCAAATAATATTCTTCGTCGTGGGGAACGAACGGCTCGATCAGGAAATGAGTCAGGGTTCCGCGCGCTTTGCCGACCTCGATTTCTTTCCCGAGGCGCCCGGAAACGAATGCACGGCAATCATCGAACGAGGCGTTTAATCGCACGAGATGGTGTTTACCGCGTTTTCCGAATAGTTGATCGGGCTTGACCACGAGTTTCTCCTTGAGAAGCCACGGATGGGATTTCTTAAGCGCATTCCAATCCGTTTCCGCATCCACGAGCACCTGTTTTGAGGAAAGCGCGAAACCGCTTGGCTTCTGGGACGCGTATTGAGCCAGGAATTGCTTGCAGTCAAACTCGCGTATACTCCGCTGAGCCAAATATGGTTTTCACCTATTTCATGTTTTCCACGATCGCGTTCGCGAACTCCGAGCATTTCAGGAGTTTTGCATCCGAAATCTGTCGGTGCAAATCGTAGGTCACGCGCTTTTGTTGAATGGTTTTTCCGAATGCGGTATCAATGAGATCCGCGGCCTCCCTCCAACCCATATAACGGAACATCATGACGCCCGAAAGAATCAACGAGCCCGGGTTCACTTTGTCTTGTCCCGCGTATTTTGGAGCGGTTCCGTGCGTGGCCTCGAAGACGGCGGTTCCTTCCGAATAGTTGATGTTGGCGCCGGGAGCAATGCCTAAACCGCCCGCTTGCGCGGCACAGGCGTCGCTGATATAATCCCCGTTCAAGTTGGGCGTGGCAATCACGGAATACTCGTCCGGCCGTAACAGCAATTGCTGGAACATCGCGTCCGCAATACGATCCTTGATCACGATTTTTCCTTCCGGAATTTGGCCGTTATGCTGTTCGGCCACTTCTTTTTCCGTAATGGTTTCTTCGGCAAATCGTTCCTTGGCGACTTCATACCCCCATTTCATGAACGCGCCTTCCGTGAACTTCATGATATTACCTTTGTGCACGAGCGTCACGGACGGACGACGATACCGAATAGCGTTTTGAATCGCGGAAGCGACCAACCGCTTGGTTCCGAACGCGCTGATGGGCTTGATGCCGATCCCGCTATTCTCGCGAATCGTTTTCTTGGTTTTCGTGTTCAAGAACGCAATAACCTCGTTCGCTTCCTTGCTTTCGGCCATCCATTCAATGCCCGCATAAACATCTTCGGTATTCTCTCGGAAAATGATGACGTTCAGTTTTTCGGGGTGTTTCATGGGATTGGGAATGCCGTCGTAGTAGCGGACGGGTCGTACGCAGGCATACAAGTCGAGCACTTGGCGCAGCGTCACGTTCAGGCTGCGAATGCCTCCGGCCACGGGAGTGGTTAACGGGCCTTTGATGGCGATGCGGTGGAGCCGAATCGCTTCCAGCGTATCATTCGGAAGGTATTCCTTGTGCTCTTGGAACGCTTTTTCTCCTGCCGGTACATCGAACCAGACTATTTTGCGCTCGCCGCCATACGCGGTCTGTACAGCGGCGTCAAATACGATGCGGGCCGCCCGGCTCACGTCGGGACCGACGCCATCCCCTTCAATGACAGGTATGATCGGCCGGTCGGGAATGTTCAGCTTTCCGTTTTGGAAAGAAATCAATTGTCCATCGGAAGGCGGTTTCAGAAACTGGTATTCGGGAATTTCAATCACCTGATTGTTTGACTTGGTTCAACAGGCCTCCGGCCAGAAGAATGCCTTGCTGGCGCTTGGAGACGGTGAGCACAACAGGAAACGAACGGTTTTGCGTGATATTGAGGCAAACGTACTCAGTCTTTCCGTTTTCTAATTGCGTTCTCGCGTCCGGAATCTCGAGCACATCGCCTTGATTCACGCGATGGTAATCCTCGGCGTCCTTGAACTCGAGAGGAAGAATTCCGAAGTTAACGAGATTGCCCTTATGAATGCGGGCAAAGTTTTTCGTGATGACCGCTCGGACGCCTAGATACATGGGCGCCAGAGCAGCGTGTTCACGGCTCGAACCCTGTCCGTAATTCTCGCCTCCAACGATCAGTCCTCCTTTCTTTTCCTTGATGCGTTGCACGAACGTGGGATCGATATTGCAGAACACGAATTCGGAAATCGCAGGGATATTGCTGCGCAAAGGCAGTATCTTTGCTCCGGCCGGCATGATGCCATCCGTCGTAATGTTATCGGATAATTTCAATAAAATATCTCCGGAAATCGTTTGATCCATTGGACCGCGAATCGGCACTTCCTTGATGTTGGGGCCGCGTAAAATCTCGACCGCCGAACCGTCTGTTGCGGGCCGGAGTATCATGGAATCATCGACATCGAATCGCTCGGGCCACTCCACGCGGGGAAGCTCGCCGAGTTTTCGCGGGTCCTTGAATTCGCCCGCCAGTGCGCACGCCACGGCCACTTCCGGGCCCACGAGATAGGACTGGTCGTCTTTGGTGCCGCTTCTTCCCTTGAAGTTGCGATTGAACGTGCGTACGGTAATCGTGTTTGATGCGGGGGCCAGACCCATGCCGATGCAGGGCCCGCAGGCGCTTTCGATGAGGCGAGCGCCAGCGGCAATCAAATACGTTAAGCCCCCGGCTTTCGTAATCTGTTCGAGCACTTGCCGCGAGCCTGGCGCTACGACAAAACTCACGTCGGGATGCACTTTCTTTCCCTTCACCATTTCCGCGGCCACCATTAAATCTTTGTAGGAGGAATTGGTGCACGAGCCAATGATCACCTGCTGCACTTTCTTCCCTTCCACTTGCGAAATGGGTACGACGTTGTCGGGCGACGAGGGTTGAGCGACCAAGGGCTCGACGTGACTCAAATCGATTTCGAGCGTTTCGTCATAGACGGCGCCTTCATCCGCGCTGAGCGCCCGCCATACCGTTTCGCGGCCTTGTTTTTTCAAGTAATCGCGCGTCATTTCATCCGAGGGAAAAATCGAGGACGTCGCACCGAGTTCGGCGCCCATGTTCGTGATCGTCGATCGTTCGGGAACGGAAAGCGTGGTCACGCCTTCTCCGTAGTACTCTAAAACTTTTCCGACGCCACCCTTCACTTTCAGGCGCCGAAGCACCTCCAATATGACGTCCTTTGCGGAAACCCACGGGGAAAGTTTTCCAAGCAATTTCACGCCAAGGACTTTCGGGACTTTCAGGAAGAACGGCGAGCCGCCCATGGCCACCGCAATATCGAGGCCGCCGGCGCCGATCGCGAGCATGCCCATGCCACCGGCAGTAGGCGTATGCGAATCGGAACCGAGCAAGGTTTTTCCAGGGGCAGCAAAGCGTTCGAGGTGCACTTGATGGCAGATGCCGTTTCCGGCTTTCGAGAAATAAATTCCGTATTTGGATGCCACACTCTGCAGGAATCGGTGGTCGTCCATGTTCTCGAACCCTGTTTGAAGCATGTTGTGGTCAACATAACTCACCGAAAGCTCGGTTTTGACTCGAGGAATTCCAATGGTTTCAAACTGCAGGTACGCCATCGTTCCCGTCGCGTCCTGGGTAAGGGTTTGGTCGATACGGAGACCGATTTCCGTTCCGGGCGTCAGCTCACCGTCCACCAGATGCGCCTTCAAAATCTTTTCGACAAGTGTCGCAACCATATTCGCCGACCACCAATAGCGGAGAAGGATGAAATATAAAAATGGATCGCTCGGTTCACGAATGACGTAAACGAGTTTAGGAAAAAAACCAACATGGAATAAACTACGTCGTTCTGCGATGTTCAATCAAACGCAATAAAAACGGTTCAAAAAATAAATGGAAAACGTATGGAATTAAAAAAACGCGTGTTGTGTTGGATGCCATGGCTGAATCGATACCGGAAAAAAATCCGGCAGAAACCAAGCGACCGAAATTAACGCGATTTAAGGAGTCGCTTCACGATGGATTCGTCGATCACTTGCAACCCGTTCATCCACTCGACCTAAGTAAAATCAACAGCGTGGACGAGTTGGTGCGCGGTATGGAAAAAACGGCTTTCGCCGGCCGAAACGTGGGCGAGGCCGCGGATACGTTGTATACGATGGTAAAAGACTCCGAGTGTGCGGTCGTGTTAACGGTCTCGGGGGCGATGACGATCGCGAAAATGGGGTTAGTGATGTGCGAAATGATCGACCGCGGAATGGTGCAGGCGATCGTGAGCACGGGCGCATTGATGGCGCATGGATTCGTGGAAGGCGCGGGCATGACGCACTTCAAATACAAGCCGGGAATGAAGGACGCGGACATGTACCAAATCGGGTACAACCGCGTGTACGATACCATTGAATTGGAAAAGAATCTGGATGACGCGGAAAAAATCATGGCCACGGTATTGAGTTCGATGGATCACCGCAAGCCGACGTGCAGCAGGGAAATCAATCAAGCCCTCGGAAAACACTTAAAGGAAACAACGGAAGGACGGGCCATTCTGAAAAGCGCGCACGAGAAAAACGTTCCGATATATATTCCGGCATTCACGGATTCCGAGTTCGGGCTGGATTTCTCGTTCTACAATATGGATCGGGAAAGACGGGGCGAATCCCGACTCGTATTTGATCCGTTCCTGGACTTGAACCATTTCAAGGACTTTATTATGGAGCAGAAACGATTGGGAATTTTCACGATCGGGGGAGGCGTTCCAAGAAACTGGGCGCAGCAAGTCGCTCCCTATATTGATTTGATTCGTTTCCATACCGCGGAACCGGAACGGTATCGATTGGAAACCGGCAGTAAATACGACAAGCGGTACTCGTACGGAGTACGCATCTGTCCGGAGCCCACGCATTGGGGCGGATTGAGCGGGTGCACGTATTCGGAAGGCGTGTCGTGGGGCAAGTTCTTGTCTCCGAAGGATGGAGGCCAGTGGACGGAAGTGTATGCGGATGCCAGCATCGCGTGGCCGCTCGTCGTCAAGGCCGTCATGGAACGCCTGGAAGCAGACGAGGCGCGCGGGCACAAGCTTTAATAAATTCCATTCGTCTTTCCCATGCCGAGAGGGGAATCATAACGTATGATCATCATTGGTTTTACGGGCCGGAATGCCGCTGGGAAAACCACGGCCACGAAATACCTGACGGAAAAAGGATTCTACTACAAGTCGTTGTCGGACGTGATTCGTGAGGAAGCGAAAAAGCGGGGCATGGAGTCCACGAGAGAGAACTTGATCGCCATCGGAAATGAACTGAGGGAAAAGCACGGTGTGGCGGCGCTCTCGGAACTCACATTGCAGCGCATGGAATCCGGTAAGAATTACGTGGTGGACAGCATCCGTCATCCGGCGGAAGCGCTCGCATTGAAGGCAGCCGGCAACTTCTCGCTGTTTCACATTTTCGCCCCCGTGGAAAAACGGTTCAAACGCACGCTCGAACGTCAACGCGTGGGAGACCCCCAGACGCTTCAGGAATTCATTCGCTTGGAAGAAAAAGAGTTCCAGAGCTCGAACGTGGCCGCTCAACAGTTGCTCGAATGCGAGCGCATGTCGAACCGCATGATTGAAAACAACGGAGAACTCGAAAGGTTCCAGAAGGAACTGGATGCCGCGCTCAAAGAACTGGAGGTTTCGTTCTCGCGTCCGTCATGGGACGAATATTTTATGGGGATTGCAAAGCAGGTGGCGGTTCGCTCGAACTGCATGAAACGGCAGGTCGCCGCCATCATAGCGAAAGACAAGCGCATCATCAGCACGGGATATAACGGAACGCCGCGAAGCGTCAAGAACTGCAATGAAGGGGGTTGTCCGCGATGCAACAATTTTGCGGAAAGCGGGAAAGCATTGGAAGAATGCCTGTGCTCGCACGGCGAAGAAAATGCGATCGTGCAAGCGGCTTACCACGGTATCAGCGTGAAAGGCGCCACGATCTACAGCACGTTTTCCCCGTGCTTATTGTGCAGTAAAATGATTATTAACTCGGGTTTGACGCGCGTGGTTTACAACGAGGCGTATCCGTTGAACGATACGGCGTTGAAAATGCTCCGGGAAGCCGGCATCGAGATTGCGAAATCCAAAATCTAGCCGGAAAGGGATTGGTTTCCAATCACCGGATTCAATTTCTTGAACTTCTTCAAGTGCTCTGCGCGTTCTTTCTTCATTTGAGACGCGAGCTTTAGAGCGTCTTCTTTCGAGTAATGCGCCAACGCGTTGAAGAACGCATCATCCACTCCCTCCACTTTCTCAGGGACCTGCATGCCAAATAAGGGCTCGGGAGTCCATCGTATTTGATCCCGTACGAGAGCCCGAATGACGGACGCCATTTCCGGGATCGTGATCCGACGGGATTTTCTCTCGATAACGCCGGAATTGCGTACTTCGCCGAGTCCACCCGTATTCATCAAGAAGCACTGAACGTTGCTTCCGTGCTTTTTCACGAAATCGTAGAAATAATTCCCTTCGAGAGAGGGATCGCCAATAATGAAGGGATTCGTGCCCACGACGCGCAGGGATTTGCCTGCTTGGGTGGGATCACCGGCGGAGGTTTCAACGGACTCGCCGAGCATGAAGGTTGCTGCGGCTTGTTCGGCCGTCAAACGACTCATGACGGGAATCACGGTGTTGCGACGCGTAATGAATAAGACGAGGAGCCCGTCCAGCGAATCCAATGAAGGCAAGTTAATGCTTTTTCCCGCGTAAGGAGCCAAATCAGTGAATTGAATGACGCCGCGGGCGTTGCTGGTCAACGTCACGTCCTGAAAATGCAAACAATTCTCGTAATCCACTCGCACGTTTTCAAAAACGGCTCGCGGTTGGATCGCGGCGTTGTGGAGAAGCGGTTGAATGTCCGGAGAAAGGCTGTCTGTTTTCAAATAGAACCCTCGTTCCGTTCCAAACGCGCCGCCATCCTTTTTCAAAAACACGATGTCATCTTGAAGAATTTCAATGCCTTCCCCTTCACGGTTCAAGCCGTGGGCATGACAGCTGTGAGTACTCTTGCCCGTTCCGCTTAACCCAAACAACAGAACGCCATAACGACGTTTCTTCCCGTCATCCCCAACCGCGTTCACGATTTTGGATCCGGCATGCAACCCCAACAAACCGCGCTGCTTGGCGTGCCACATCGCCGTGCGCAGAAAACCCATCTTGATTTCCCCCGCGTAATCCGATCCCAGCACGACGACGCAATTTTGTTCCGGTAACGAAAGCACTTGCCGATCGGATTCAGGCCATTCCGGGATGCAGATGAGGTATAAACGAGGGGGAGTCGACGGCGCTTCGACGGCCAACGTTTCACCCCATAAGTGCGCGAGCCGAACGCATTCTTTTCGATACGTCGACAGCAATAACGTGCAGCGCGGTGCGAACTCGGCGTTGTCGCCCATGGTGCGTTCGATGGATAGAAGCGGCGCGTCTCGAAGGTAGGCCAACGCCTTTTCAATGGTTTTTTCCGCGTTCCGCACAATCTGCGATTGTCGTTCCGAGTGGTTCGTGGACGCGACCTCTCTGGATCCCAATACCGCGGTGACTTTTGCGGAACGGTTTTTGACGTTGCTGGCAAATGCAAGGCTCCCGTACTCCGTTTTTCGCGCAAAGGGTTCGGCTGCGGCTTTGAGTTCTTCAGCCGATGGTTTCCAAACATCGGTGCCCAACAAACGTTTTTCAATTATGGTCGGTAATTCACTGAAATCCATGCGCATCCAGTATATTGACGGAAGGAAGAAATTAAAAATGACCGCGTCGCGAAATGACGTATGATCTTATCAAGGAATAAAGAACATCGGTTCACGCTGACGACGAATCAGAATTCCAAAGCGTTATTGAGGGAAGAAGTGAGGAGCCTGCTCGAACCGCATGGAATCCCCTACCGATTAGTAGAGCGAAGACGAACACGATCAAGAAGTTCAACGACCCGTGAGATCGCTGCATTCAACATGTTCATCCCGCGAAACAGAACCCAATCCGTTGGAAATCAGTTATCGAGACTGGTAAGCGGCAGCCTCATGGCCGCTGGCTTCAGTACAGTTCTCAACGCAGAAAAACCGTTTGTTCACCCCCATGAACTGAAAGCCCCTCTTTTTGATGAAGCAGGAAACGTGCGTATGATGTATTCTCCAACGAGAGGTGTTACCGCTTCAAAAATAACGATGTTGATGGTGAACCTATTGGGGATTCCCATAAAAGCGCGTTCAGGAAAACGCATCGTGGTGCCAGTGTTAGGCTTCAACAACGAAGCATATGCGGCTGCGTTGGCAGGCCATCAAGTGATCGGTGGAGACATCATGAAATGGGTAACCACTGGAAAACATCGTTCGGAATTGTATACCGGAAAATCGAAACTCGGGCTATCCCGAGTCTTCAGAGCCATGCTGATAGAAAGCAAACGTCTTCTGAGGCGACGGGGAGTGAAAATCAATCGGTTAGAGAACGTGTTGTACAATCGATGGGATGCCCGCCATCTCCCCCTTCGTAACCAATCGATGGATGGTGCACTGTTCGATCCCCCTCACGGGAAATATTTCAAAGAGGAACATCCCATCGCGCTGGCAAGGGATACGCTTTTAGAAACGTCGCGGACCCTGCGACCAGGAAGCGCGGTGGTATTGCGAGTACCGAAAGAATGGGAAGAATCCATTCGGGAAGCGGGCCGCGAAACTCTAAAACATATTGGAACGTTTCCCGCTGGAAAATCATTGGTGCTCATGAAATTCAAGAGAAGGTTCCGAAGAGCTCGCCAAGCTGTCTGAAGTAAGGTTAGAGAGATAAGAGTAAGAGCGCCAAGACGATGGAGGCGAGGAAGATCAGGGGCGCGAAAATCTTGGCCATCGCGACAATCGCGCTGACTGTGGAAAGCAGTTCGGATACGCGGCCGGCTCCCCAGACGTCTAAAGCGGTACGGCGGTTCACGGCAGCGGCTTGACAAAACTCCAAATCCTTTACGGCTTCGCGCGTGGTTTGCTCGACGCGGTTCGCGATCTTTTCGCGGTCAATACGGCCTCCCAGGGGATTGTGAACCATGCTGAAGTTGTTAACGGAATGCGTGTCCGTCGTTAACATGTCGCAGTAATCGAACTTAAAAGTGGAAAGGAGTTGAAGCAGTAGTTCCCGGCGGAACGAAGGGAGTACATTGTTCGCGTCGAACAGCACGAAGCAAGCGCGTTTGCCGCTGACTTCAAACACGGCGACATTGAGCCCGGCTTTCCCGATGCCTTCCGTCGTCGTGAAATCCGTTAAGGAATCGTGCGACACCCCCAACTTGAACGGTTTTTTGTTCTGCGGATCCGAAATCGTTTTGTACAAATCGTAGAACTCGAAGTATTCGGGGCTTCCCGCCCCCATTTTCGATTCTTCGCCTGCCGAATTGTGCATGTCGGTGAGAACGATTTCACGGAAACCGTTTCCACGTAATTGCTCCATGAACGAAATGCCGATGGGAGCCGAGATGTCTTCCGTGGTTTCCGGAGCGCGCGACATCGCCAAGAACAGTTGTTGTTTGTCGAAGCCGACTCCAAGCACTTTGGCGGTACGGTAGGACGCGCTCACGAACGCGGCGCGGGACGTGTAATCCGACGCCTTAAAGTTTTTGACGGTTTGCACGAGCTCGGAAGAGATGCGGCTCGATGTAAACGAGTAAATCGGGTTGTAATCGTGGTTGGCGAGACCGTGGAACACGAAAACCGGGCATTTCAGTTTTTCTTTTACGTTAAAGGAAATCAAGTGGGGGAATTCGCTGCCGCCGATGTTGCCAAACGGACCGTAATGAAGATGAGGGACAATGAACACCGCTTTTTGCTTTCCTTTTATCGTACGGAACGAAACAACGCCCATAAGGGTTTCCACGCGCTCCCCCATTTCAGCCAGCACGTTCTCCAAATCCTTTTTCCCGTAAACAAGCTGAGCGAAGAAGAGCGTGGCCGCCTGCAATGTCGAAATGCCGAAATTGCGTTTGGCGGGCGCGTTTAAGACGTAGAATACGGACGCGAGGGCGAGCAACAGAACTCCGGAGGAAACCACGAATTTGAGGAACAACAGGACGGGATCCGTCAGGCCGGCGAGCAAAAAGGACTCCCAGATGACGAGAAACGAGAGATTGAGAGCGGGATGAAAGGAGGCCATGAGCACGGTCTTCCATCCAAAATTCAACGTAATGAAGAGGGCGGCGAACCAGATGAGAAATACGACGGAGTTGGCCAGCAGGATAAATGATTCGAGGTCCGCAAAGCGGGCATACCCTGCCACGCCGATGAAATATAACATCGAGGAGACGATCGTCGCTAACAATGCGACGAAGCTGAAGTGCTTCATGCGCAACGAGAAGTCTTCTTTTCGGGTAAAGCTGGCCGCCAGCACCGACGCAAACAGGGCGGGCAGGCCGATGAACAACAATCCTTCGGCGCCTCCGAACAACAAGGAGTTGCTGAGGCTGGAAAGCACGCGCGCTTCAGGAAAAATGAGGAGACGCAAAAGGAAGCCGGCGAGAAAACTGACGGCAAACAAGTAGACGAACGTGCGCTTGTAGGTCGGCAGGCGGATCGCGAGACGGCTAATCGAAACCGCCTTATCGTCTATCTCATCCACATGGAACCCTCTGGAAATTATTATCAAACAAGTGGGAATTCGGGGCTTTAAAGGCTTTAGGCCTTACTCTGAAGAAGCCGGTTTTCGGGCGCGTTCAAAAGCCCGATTGTACTGATGGCGAAGCAGGCGGCGCAGCTTAAGAAATTGCCCGGGATTCATTCTTCGTTGTAATGGATGGTGAATGTCTTGGATGAAAATGCGGTATTCCGCGTATTGTTCGGCGCGCGCCGTCGATTCGTATAAGAATTTTGGATCCACTAATTGAGTGTTCATTCGGTCGTTCACCACTAAATTCCCAATCACCTGCGCATGCCCATGGATGAATCCGGCACCGTGAAGCTTTCCTAATTGAGTGGCGGCGGACCAGAGTGCTTTCCGCACGTTTGGAAGGGGAGCATCCCTTACATAATCACGCATGGAGTGACGGTGCGGTTTCCAATGCATGACGACTTTCCATTCCTTTCGAGTACGAACGACGGCGAGTGGCAAACCGATGAGAGCCGCTTTTCGATTAACGGTTTCAAAAAGAGGAAGATAGTTTTTAGTAACATGGGACGGGACGGTGCGAACGCTGACACGCCGCGTTCCAAGTTCATGAATAGTTACCATACCACTCCCGCGTTTCTCGAGGGGGGCGTTGGATAAGGTCGATAATACTTCCCGCGGATTCACGTTTTTCCAATGCTCAATATAGGTTCCGCGTACACGGGAACGAATCCAGTTGGGATGGTGAATGAGGGGAGGCATAAACAGCTAAGCGTTACGGTTTGAGTCGAACGCGGGGTTTTCGAATGCGGTAGAGCTTTGGAGCGGCGTTCCACAACAGACGGCGTTTGAGCTTGTGCGCATTCACGAAGTATTCAGAGAGCACTTGGTCGAAGCTCTTGTTTTGTTCGACGGCAATCTTCATGAGCTCGAGCGTTAAAAAGCGCAATTCGGAATTGACGGCCGACAGTTCTTCCAGGTTTTCCATAAAGCCTCCCACCTGAATAACGAAGGCAACAAATAAAAAACCACGCAACCGTGCATATCCCATGAGAACAAAAACCTGCGTCCAGTGCGGTCTTGAAGAACAAGCGGGCGAGTTCGTCGGCGCCTTTTGCCCGAAATGTGCCATTAATGATGACGAACTGTTCCGTCTGACGAAAACCATCCGCTTGGTTCAGTGCCCGCGATGTGAACGCATACGTATCGCGAATGCGTGGCATGAGGAAAGCAATGAGTTGTTGCGGGATCTGGCGGTCTCCAAGCTGAAGAGCCGCCACGATATCGAAGACGCGAAACTCGTTATGGCGAAAAAAGTGCGAAACGTGTGGACCATCGAATTGCGAGTTCAATTATCGGTGGATGGAAAATCGTTGGACAAACGGGTGACCGTGCCGCTTCAACTGGAAAAGAAGCCATGCGAGGAATGCAAGAAAATGGCTTCCGGATATCATGAAGCGATTCTGCAGTTGAGAGGGTCCGCGGATATCGTGCAGCAAACCGCGATGAAAATGCAGCGCATAATAGAAAAAGAGAGTTTAGTCACGAAAATAGAAACGCGTCGGGAAGGCATGGACTTGTTTGTAGCGGACAAGCACACCGCCATGAAATTAGTGATGAACATCCATCGTCCGTACCAGGCCACGCGTAAGCTCAAAGGAATCAAACAAGGCAAACACCACTTCATCACCACGATCTGCATTCGATTGTGAAAAAGTCATTAGCCTTTCTCGGCTGGCTCGTTCTTTTGCTTCCAGCGGATGGCTTGCACGGGACATGTGTCAATCGCGTTTTGAATGTTCTCTTCAGAATCACTGGCCTCGTTCACGGCCTTGCTTTTCCCGTCCTCTTGCATCTCGAACACGTCGGGACAAACGGCCGAACACGCACTACACCCAATACACGTTTCCGGATCAACGAAAGGAACCTTCTTCGCCATAGACATCAAATAGTAGACAATGTATCGGCCGGACAATCTATAAAAAGAGTGAGTTTATGGCCGTGAAGAACGATTTAACCGAACAAGGGCGTGCTGCCGAGAATGGCGCCGATCCAATAGCCAAGCAGTGCGGCCACGAATCCGACGAAAGCCATCTCCAAACCGGATTTCCACCACGTACCGACCGTGATCTTCGCTTTGACCGCACCGGCGACGAATAATACGAATACGGAAATGAACACGGCGACGGGAATGGCTTCGGAAACGGGCATGAGAAAGAAGGCGATCAATGGAATGAACGAGCCGACGACGGAAGCGAATCCAACGACCATGCTTTCTTTGACGGGGTTGCGATGGGATACGGGTGCGAGATTCAATTCGTCGGTCATCATCTCGTCCACCCAACGCGTTGGGTCGGATGTGATGACGTTCACAACGTCCTCCAAAAGTTTTCCGCTCAATCCTTTCGCGCGGTAGATGCGGCGGATCTCTTCGCGTTCTTCTTCAGGCAATTCTTCGACTTCACGCATTTCGCGGTGGCGTTCCTTGAAGTAATAGTCGATTTCTGCGCGAGCCGACGTATACGCAACAGCGGCCATGGAAACGCTTTCAGCAAACAAGCTCGCTAAACCGGCTACCAATACGATGCCCGTGTCCATCGTGGCGCTGGCGACTCCAAGAACTAAACCGAGAATGTTGACGAGACCGTCTTGCCCGCCGAGAATGATGTCACGCAACGCCTCACCGATACGCGAATGTTCTTCGGCATGTTTTTTATGCGGAATTCCGCGGTAATCCACGCGCATGACTTAACTCGATTCGTTCCAACCGGTTGAAGTATTTATATCCGAAGGATTTTCAGGCAATGAAGGAATCTCGGGAGCTATTCGGGATCCTCGTTCGGCGAGTTCCTGTTCGTCAGGCGGAATGGAAAGCGGCGCTTGAGGCGGCTTCTTTCGGAGAGAGGAAGCGTAGTAGATGGATAGCAACACGATGAGAATGATTCCGGCGAGCGCGTACTGCCAGTTGAACGCGGCTCGCGAGGAACGCACGCGTTTTAATACATCCTGCAAGCGGCCACGCGCCTTTTCCATCAGCGAAATCGCTTCTTCCTCGCGGCCCGCGTCCTTCAGTTTCAAGGCCTCTTCCATCATGCGCTCGACTTCCATCGTGTCCTCGCCGGAATCATGCACTTCCCGTAGTTGATTTTGCACGTCGGCGTCCATTTCCCGCCATTCGGGAGTTGGAGACGAAATGACGGAGGGCGTTGAAGGGGGGGAAGTAGGCGTGGGAGTCAGGGTGGGATAATAGCCATTGCCGTTGCCTCCGTTTCCGTCGGGAGGAAGACTAGGGTCAATGGAAGGCGAAGGAGTCGGTGAATCGGACGCGGTTGGAGAAGAGGAGGGTTCGGTGCACGTGCCAATGCAGCACGCACCGGTTTCACAATACCCGTCTTCCTCTAAACGGCAATCATCTAATCCGTCACATTCCGGCAAGCAGTTTCCCCCATAATTCGCGCAAGGAGTCGGCGTCGGAGACTCGGTCGGTGTGCCATCCACGCATTCGGCTTCACACGTACCGGGGTTATCACAAAGGTATTCAGGCCCTTGGATCGCACATTGAATATCGTCTGTACAAACAAATGTTTTGGCTCCGTTACAGCACCAGTCATTCTCATTGACCACTTCACCGCCGCAACCGCAAGTAACACCTGGAAGGGCTTTGCCTTCATCGCACGCGTTTAACAATAGTGTGGCTTCATTGGTGAGCAGCGTGACTTCCGTAATGGGTTCAGACGATAGGGAGCCATCGAAAAGGATTGGATAGTATTCGCCGGACGGATTATGGATATTAGCCAGCGCATAAGGCCGGGCTTCGATATAGGAATTGCATTCGGATCCAGGATTCGAGCATCGATTGCCTTTCCATCGCACAAGCACTAACCCGTTGTCATAATGGCGGGCCATGACGACATTCGAGGCGTCATAATACGAGCAAGAAAGCGTCGTAGATGGGTGGTTCCAGTCGAAAAATCGGTTGGTATTTGGTTGCCCCAAAAAATCAACAACGCCCGACGGATTTGTTTTGGGCATACCAATATTAATTTCTGCCATGGGATTCCAATAATATTCGGGGACGCTGTGATCCGAGTCCCATGTGGCGGCTTCGGATGTCCCATAGAATAGTTTCGGATTTTTGGCGAGATAATATTTCCCTATGGAAAACACGCGGGTGCGCATGTCCGGATTTTCTCCGTTGACGTCAAAATTATACGTATCGACGTGAACGAAGCGGCCTCGATTCACGGTATAATCCCAAATTTCTTTCATGTCACTGCAATCCACTATCCACGACGGCATCGCGTACTCGCCTTGTTGCGTGTTGATGGGGTTCACCCAACTTTCTACGGAGAGGTATTCCAAATTCTGTAGCGCCCATTCCGTCCACGGTCCGGTCGCCCGAATATAAAACATGTTGTTGACATTGCCAAGCCAACGATAGGTGCGACCTTGTGCTTGCTCAACCTGGTTTTTGATGAGGTTGTAAAACGCGTGATAGTCCACATCTCGGGGGTGTTGAAGATTCAAATCGTAGGGAACGCCCGTGTATTCAATCGAGTACTCAATTTTGTCAACGGTGCCAAGGCTGGAAATGATGTTGTCCCAGAAGAGTCCATCGGGAGGGTAGTCCGACGGGTAATACGATAACACTTCCTGAATACGCCATACGCTGAAATCACGTAAGACGCGATTGTTGAAATGAGGAACCCGCCAGTTCGTTTGAAAGTTGGGAAACCGCCAGGTGTCTGGCATGCGCGATTGGCTGATTTGCAGGGCATTGGAAAGCAAGCCCTTGCTTTGACAGTATGCGGACGCTTGTTGGGTACACGTACCCATGGCGGGATTCAAGACATTGCATCCCGGAAAATATTGACCGGATATCGTCCAATCACATTCATAGTGAAGATAGGCTTCCTCGATTTCTTGCGTCGTGTAATCATGGGATTGTTGAAGAAAGGCGTGCATGCGATCGATATAGTAGTCGGTTAAGTATCCGGGGGATATGAATTGGAACATGAGGATGACGGGGTTGCGGGAATGGATGCGCTGGATCACGTTATGTAGGGACCCGCCAACAACATCATAATGATCCGCAACAAAATCTTGTTCGGAATTCGTCCAACTGTTATCCAATTGATATAGCGCGGTATGAATCCAAGGATAATGATCAAATGCCGCACCGACGCCAAGCAATAGAACGAAGAAGAGACCGAAGATTCGCCCGTTCATGAAGAAAGGAACCGGGCGTTAAATAAATGCGTTGTGTTCAGCCGTTGCGGTGCTCGAGAATGCGCAATTGTTTCACGCGTTCGCCCAAAAACGTCCAGTCCACGTTTTTCAAGAACGTTTCAATGTAGTTTTTCCGAGCCGTGGCAAAATCAATGAAGTACGCGTGCTCGTAGACATCGAGTACCAACAGAGCCGTGCAATTCCAAACCCCTTGCGAATGGTAATCGGATGAATAGTGGTGAAGTTTTCGATCGTCCCAATCGTACGCGAGAACCACCCATCCCCGCGAGGCGATTCCGGCAGCCACCAAATCCTCTTCCCATTTTTCGATGCTCCCGAAATCCCGTATAATGAGATCCAACAGTGCTCCGGATGGTTTTCCGTCGCCGCCCAAGTTATCGAAATAGCCTTCGTGGAGTTTGATGGCGTTCGTGGCAAACACCTGCTGGCGCTTGAGCTCCCCGATTTCGCTGAACGTGGCGTTCGCTTTCGAACGATCCGCTTTTTCAAGATCGGGCTCGATCTGATTCAGTTTTTTCACGTATCCCGTATAGAGCACGCCATGATGCTGCTGCAATTGTTTTTCCGTAAACCCTTCAAGTTCGGTATACTTCATTGCCTTAACGGCGTGTTCTTTAGATCCTTTATCGCGCATGAGACGCTCACCTCAAATGAGAAACGGCTATTCCAAGTAAACGATATGTTTGAGGGTATAAAAAGAATGGGTTGAACTCGCATGGAATGCAAGATACACTTTTTAAACGAAGGAATAATTTAAAGTTCATGAAGCGCGGACAAGGAGCGTTCGAGTATATTATATTGATTGGAGGCGTGCTGTTGATCGTCGTATTAATCACCATCATTCTGCGCTCGAGCATTTTACCAACGGCATCATCACAACTCACCAATAATTCTGCGGTTATCGGTCAACTCGTGTGCCTTCCCACCTACATAAAAAAACCGCATGAGGTGGCTGGTTTCTGGAGATTGGATGATGGAGCCGGAATGTGGGCGAGGGATGATAGCGGGATTGGAAATTCAGGAACACTTCAAGGAAATATCCAATGGGTGGACGGGCGACTTCATGGAGCCGTTGCCGGAGTAGCGACAGGGGACAGGGTCGCCATCTCGGATCATCCCCGTTACACGCCGAATTCCATAACGGTTTCCGCATGGGTGCAGGGATCAACAACCGCAGGACTGAAGCCATTCATCAACAAAGGCGCGAACGGTTACCGCATCCTTCAAAGTTTTGTCAACTCGTTTCGTTGTGCCATGACCGGCGTCGTTCCAAGCAGTCTTAACGGAGGCAGTGTAGCCGTTCCCGGACAATGGTACCACGTCGCTTGCGTGTACGATAAGGATAATGCGATTACGTTGTACGTGAATGGGGAAGTGGATGGCGGGCCGCTGGCGGCTTCGGGAAGCTTAACATACGATAGCGGAAATCTTCAAATCTTGGGGAAGCCAATGGGGAGTTATCACGGAGGGGCCATCGATCAAGTCGTCATTTATGACCGGGCTCTGACTCCTGAAGAAGTACGTGCGGACTACGAGTGCGCGGATAATAGCATCGCGTAGGAAAAGACTTATAAAAGAGGGAACGTAATAGCTGCGAGTGGAATGGATGTATCGTGCCCGCAGTGCGGGAACCCCAATTTAGACGTGGATGCCGCGAATTCCGTGGTCTACTGCAAGAGCTGTGGTTTCGCAGTACGCGTGGACCCACAGTCAGGGGACGTGACGCCGTTGGCGCCCGGAGGAGCGGCGCCGGGACAGGGACCGGTGGCGTATCAATCTAAAACCATTCTGGGAACGGATCCTTTGACGTTCTTTTTGGGCGGCACCGCGCTATTGCTGCTGCTCGCCGTGCTCACGATATTTAGTTTCTCTTGGTTCGTCGTACTGGAAGTGCTGCTGATCGTGTTCTGGTGGTATAACCGCTAGTCACCGGAAGCGATCTGCCACTTGCTTTTAAACCTGCATCGCGAATGGTAGCGCTATGACGGATTTATTGTTTCGACATGCCAAGTTTCGCCGAGAACAAAAACCGTTTGCGGCGGATTGTTGGAAAGCATTGAATGAAAAAAAGCACGTGATGGCGCACGTGCCAACGGGAAATGGTAAAACCGATGCGGCGTTATCGGCGGCGCTCACCTACGCGCTGCAGGAAGACCGGTCCGTGTTCTTTCTGACGCCTAAGATTTCACAGCATGCGATTGCTCTGGAAGTCGCCAAAGGAATTCGAAGAAAGTACCAGGAACCCATTACTGCAATCGATTTCGTGGGCAAGCGACGCGTATGTTTAGAGCCAACGGCGTATCGAAGCGACGAGTTTCACCGGGCGTGCGAACGGTTGCGGAAGAACGAGGCGTGTTTGTTTTACGAAACGTACACGCACCGAAGAAAGGAGGCGGTCAACTCATTGAAAGACCAGAGTTTCGCGCACCTTCAGCTGAAGGAAGAGGGTCGGGTACAGGCGTGTTGTCCGTACGAACTCGCGCTGGATCTGGCACGAGAAAGCCGGCTCGTGATCGCCGATTACAATCACGTGTTCCTTCCGTATTTTCGAAAACCGTTCCTGCACCGGTTGCGCAAGAACCTGGAAACCAGTATCCTCATCGTGGATGAAGCCCACAACGTGTTCGAGAGGATACGCAGTGCGATGAGCGCGTCCATGGGATTGCCGTCGCTGCGGAAAGCAAGAGAGGAAGCGCGTAAAACAGGGGCGCATGACCTCGCGGAAAAACTGGAAGGCATCGACTTTGATTTGCAGGCGTTCGCACGAGAAAAACTCGGGAACCAAAAGGAAACCGTTCTTGAAAAAGAGGAGTTGTTCGCGATCGTGGACGCGCCGTTAACCCTTCAAGAAGAACTGGAAAAGAACGCGGACGAATATTTGACCAAATTCGGGGATGCGAAACGCAGCGTCAGCGGAGGCATGGCGCGCTTTCTGGAAATCTGGCTTCAAGGAGACAAGGAATCCTATGCGCGCCTCGTGCACAACGAGAAAGGGCTAATGGTCAAGAGTTTAGACGTGCGAAAGTTCACGTCCATTGTCAATGAAGCGTCCTCCTGCATTGCGATGAGCGGGACCTTGTTGCCCCTGGAAATGCATCGAACGGTGCTGGGATTCGATGGAGAACGAACCCTTCTCAAAGAATACCGTAGCTCGTTTCCGCCCGAAAATCAATTGAACGTGTTCGTGGATGGGACGAGCACGCGATATTCGAGGAGAACGAAGGAGGCGTTCGATGCCATGGCGTATAAGATACAGCAAATCATCGATGCCGCCGGAGGAAAAACCGCCTTGTTCTTCCCGTCGTTTCAAGTGCAGGCCGCGATTACGAAGCGATTGAATACGGCGAATCTCGTGCAGCAAGAGGAGTGCATGGGATCCGCGCAACAGAACAGGTTGTTGCTTCAGTTCGAGAAAGGGCAGGGCGTGCTGTGCGCGGTAGCGGGAGGCTCACTGGCCGAAGGCGTGGATTATGACCGGCAACAAATCAAATGCATTGTCGTGGTCGGCATTCCGTTAGCGGAAATGAATTTGGAGCAGGAAGCGTTAATTGCGTACTTCGAAAATCAGTTTGAACGAGGATGGGATTACGGGTACTTGTACCCGGCGGTCAACAAGGCGCTGCAAGCCAGCGGGAGAGGCATTCGCAGTGAATCCGACCAATGCGTCGTCGTGTTCTTGGATGAGCGGTACCTGTGGAAAAATTATCGAAAGTGTTTCCCGAATGGATTCGAGGCCATACGGACGCGCGAACCATGGAAGCACGTGCAAGCGTTTCTGGGAAACGAGATCGTCTAGCGCCAGTAAAATGAAGAGCGATTGACCGTACAATCACGAGGCATTCCTTGCATGAAGGGAGCGAGAAAGCGGGCATGAGAAAAACGAGCGGAAAAGTCGGCGGAAAGCCAACAGCGCTGCCTCGAGTGCGTTTGCACTAACAGATCGCCCGTTTTCCCGTTACTGGATTCGATCAATGAATCCGTGAATTGAATGAAAACCAGAATGAATGCGAAATAAACGGATAGGAGCAGTAAAAGCTCTAATGAGAGTTGGCCGCGTGTCCTCATGAAAAGCCCTCTGGCGCTAAGAACACGGCCGCGTGTCCGTGGAAATAAATGGAAAGGCCTAGTGCGTACGCGTCGGATGTAAAGGACGGGCCGTAGAGTTCAGGAATAAACGACGCGCCGCCCCTGGAAACGCGAACCGCATTGTTTTCCACATCCAGAAAGCCTTGAACGTAAAACGATGGCTCCTCCCGGGAATCCACCGTAGGAAGAAACCAATCGCGGCAGGTGGAACACGCAAGAGCTTGCTTCTCGGAAATCATTCGTTGAGGCAGTTCCCGCAATTCACGCTCAGAAACCGCACCGGCCCAAACATCGGCATCCATCTGGTCATCGTTAAGCGCGTTCTCGAAAAATGATTCGAGGAGAACCAGCTTTAACGACACAGCCTTAATGCGCGTTTCCCGATCCGCGCCAGGCGTTGAATGAAAGGCGGATTGAACGGCGTGTTTAAACTCGAGCTCGACGGAATGCAAACGATGCTGAGCGGCCAGCGTTTCCAGAAACGCGTCGTGGTCCTGCTGCAATTGATATTGAAAAGCGAGTGCGGACAACAGGACGGTCGAGAAACCGACGAGCAACAGGAAGGAGGCCCAACCTTTCAAGCGAATCACGATTCGCCTCCATCAAATTCTTAAAGTAAAACAACCTTTAATAAATGCGTGGAAGGAAGGGCATGCATATGAAACTCATGACATTCATCGCGGTAATGGCGGTATGGCTTACGGTAACGCAGGCGTATAGCGACTATTCGTACGAGGCCGTGATACAAGTACAGCCCGATGGAACCGCACACGTCACCGAAAAAACCGTGTTCTTGTTTGAGAACAATGAAGAGCGCCAGGAATTCGAATACAAGCTGAATCTGGGGGAAAGCACGATCCTGGAATGGCAAAAATTTTCGCCGAAGATCAAATTCCACATGCGGGGAGGCATTGCCAATACGCGCATTACGGCGAAAAAAGAGTTTGCCGTCAGCTTTTCCGCAGGTACGGTCATCATCGACTATTTCGTGCAAACCCCCCTATTCGACACGAAACCGGAAGGCAGCCGTCGGACGATCTACAGCTTGAATCCCAAAGCCTTGGCGTTTGATACGACGAAAACCGGGGAAACCATTCTCGGCAACAACATGAAACTCACGGTGGAGATTCCGCGGGATGCGGATTTGTTATTAGTCGCGCCGACTCCGGATAACCACGAAGGGAATCGCATGGAGTGGAATGGCCCGATCGCGCGCGCATGGGAGCTATCGTTCGCCCGGGAAATCCCCTTAAGCCAAGAGGTCAACGAATTCTTTGAGGATGCGTTCCGACAAGTGCAGGAATTCTTCCCGCTCATCCTACTCGTCGTGCTCCTCCTCGTCCTCGTATTCATTCTCGTGAAATACGGCAGAAAGTAGGAAGGGCGCGCCCGCCATTCAATCCGATGGACGCGAAACGCGTTCCAGAATGGACTCAACCGGACGGTGACTTCTTTCTCTTTTTTCTTCTGCTCCCAAAACGCTCTTTCATCCAATCCGCTTCATCGTCCGAGAAATCAAGGTACTCGGGAACGCCTTCACAGACGCTCAGGCGAGCCAGCGCATCATTCGCATCCTCGAGAGATACATGCAATCGAGCGGCGGCTTTCGAGGTGGCGTTGCGACGAGACGCGCGTTTCGCGCGCGTGCTGCCCATCTGGCGAATGACTTGAGGGAACTCGTACTTCGTGAACTTGCGGTACGTTTCCTTTTTGCTTAATGCCACGCCCGCCAAAGAAAGCGCGCGAACGTATCGCAGATAGCCCCAGTGTTGTCGAGAGCGGATGCGACCTTGAAACATATCCGCTCTGGAAAGCCAATGAAACGCTTCCGCAATTTCCTCACTCTTTTCGTACTCCGCGGGAATGTTTTGTTCGAGCCAGCGCAGGAAAAAGTCGAATTCGATGGTGTTGAGCAGTTTCGCGGAATCCAAGGCACTTTGGTAGTGCATGGTCTTGAAGACCTTGCGAACCGCATTGAACTGGTTTTCATCGCGGTCCCGTCCGCTCAAACGAGACAGGGGAGTCTCGCCGTGTTCCAACTCGGATTCAAAAGGTGCTAATTCGTCGGGTTTCAGGAACGCGAGTGCCTGAAGATCGTTGATAGCGGAACGCACATCTCCGGAAGCCAGTGCCGTAATTTGTTCCGCGAGTTCCTCGCGCAACCCTTCTTCCTTTGCAATGTGTTTCAATCGCTTGCGTATGCTGGCGGAATTAATGCGCTTGAAGGGAACGAGCTTGCAAGTGAATCGGAGTCCCGAAAGCTTGGAATTCCAGACGTCGTTCGCGACGAGAATGACCGGCTGCAGGCTCTCTTTCAATAATTTCTGTAGAACCGGAAATTCTTTTCGGTCGGCAACGGAATCGACTTCGTCGATGAACAAGAGCGGTTGGCCGTACAAACCCGCGGAAGACATGCTGGCTCCGTAGAGTCGCTCCAAGCTGTTCGCATCCCTTAAATCCGCGGCGTTGGATTCAACGAGATTCCAACCGTTTTCGCGCGCGAGCAAGTGCACGAGCGTCGTCTTCCCGGTCCCGGGAGGTCCGTGAAGCAGGAGAGGCTTGACGCGTTTTCCGCGGGACGCGTCCAAACTCCAGCGCGCGACTTCCTCGACGGCTTCCGGATTGCCGAGAAAGTCCTGCAGAGTGGAAGGAGCATGTTTCTGTAACCAGAGCATGATAGGATAGAGCGGACCGGCATTTAAAAAAAGGCTAGTGAACCCGAAAGTGGAGCTCGTGTTTCAAGGCAAGATCCCTTATTTCATTTCGCAACAAGGGTCTGCGGAAGTGAATGCGGGCGATGAAGTTTGAAGGGGCTTGCAACCGCTCGAGTAGATAGGACGTGCGCGGGGTTCGTTCGAGGAACCGGTTCAAATCTGCTCGCACGTTCTCGGGAGAACCCGATACAATGTGCAAGGAAAGCATGGACCCCGAAGCGACCATCATCGGAATGCGCGCATGGGTCAGAACGTCTTTCAGCAAATGGTCCATGACCGATTTTAGGAGCAGGACTTTAAACGCTTTGGCTGCTAATGTTTGTGAGACGGTATGCAGATAGGCATCATCGGGTTACCGAACAAAGGCAAGAGCACGCTATTGAATGCCATGTCGTCCGCGGACGCGCAAGTCGCGAACTATCCGTTTACCACGATCCAACCGAACCAAGGCATCGGGTTCGCTTCCAAGGAATGCCCCCACGTACGCTTAAATAAAAAATGCCATCCGAACAACGCGCCGTGCGAGAACGGATGGCGTCAGATTCCCGTGAACGTGCTGGATGTGGCCGGGCTCGTAGAGAACGCGCACGAAGGAAAAGGCATGGGAAACCAGTTTCTGGCGGATGTGGCGCCTGCGGATGCCCTGGTGATCGTCGCGGATGCCTCGGGGTCCACGGACTCGGAAGGCCACCCGTGTCCGGAAGGGCGACACGATCCGGTTCAAGACGTGGAGATCGTGTTGAAGGAAGTGGATTATTGGCTGGCAGACGTGTTAAAGCGTAACGCGAAAAAAGTGAAAGGGAAACCAGTGAACGAATTCGAGGGACTGCTTTCCGGAATCAAGATAACGGGAAATCATGTCAAGCAAGCGTATAAAGAAACGGAGCTTCCTGAAGACGGGTTTGCCGGGCATACGGATGAAGAATATTTGCAGTTGGCGAGGGCATTAAGAAAAGCCGGTAAACCGCTCGTGATTGCCGCAAACAAGATCGATTTGCCGTCAGCAAAAGCAAACGTCGCCAAATTGAAAACGGCGTTCCCCGAGTGGACCGTGATACCGGTGGCCGCCGATGCGGAACTGGCACTCAAGAAGGCCAGGGAAAAAGGGTGGGTGGAATACGACGGAAAACAACTTCAAATAAAGCAGGAAGGCTTGGATCCGCGTATCGTGAACGCGTTGGAAACCTTCCGGAAGTTAATCAAAGAGTGGGGGTCAACGGGCGTGCAACGCGTCGTGAACGAATGCACGTTCCGCTTACTGAACCAAATGGTCGTTTATCCGGTGGAGGACGAGGTGCATTATGCGAACCATTTCGGTAAAGTGCTTCCAGACGCCATATTGTTGGATCAAGGCACCACGCCCACCCAGTTGGCGGAGAAGATCCACACGGACCTGGCCAAAGGCTTGCTGTACGCCGTTGATGCGGAAAAACGGATGCGCATTGGAAAAGATAGTGCTTTGCACGACGGGCAGATCGTAAAAATCGTTTCGGCGAAAGGAGGAAAATGATATGACGGAATTGATCTTGGTGCGACACGGCGTCACAAAATACAACGTAGACCGGAGAGTGCAGGGATCGCTGGAAACCAGCCTGTTGAAGGAAGGGATCGGCCAGGCGAAAGATCTGGGGAAAAAACTGGCGCGCGAACCCATTGATGCCGCTTACTGCAGCAACCTCTATCGGGCGAAACAAACCGCCAAAGAAGTATTGAAATACCACAAACGCCTGCGCTTACATTGTTTTTCAGAGTTAAACGAACGCAGTTTCGGTATTGCGGAAGGTTTTTCCGGCCGGGAGCTTCAAAAGTATCCCGGAATCTTAAGTGAAGCCGACGCCATTCTCGACCACCACTACAAGCCGGAGAAAGGAGAGAGCTGGAATGAAGTCCGTCATCGCGCCATGAAAGTCATTCGAAAAATCGTTCAACAGCATGCGAATGATACCGTGTTCGTGGCGGCCCACGGAGGAACGAATCGCATGATTCTTTCCGGTTTGTTGGGGTTACCCATCCAAAAAAGCTTCGTGTTCCGGCAGCACAACGCGTGCATCAACCGGTTGAGTATTCGCAACAAACGCGTGCGCGTCACGGTCATCAATGACACCTGTCACATCCAACAAAAGCATTTCGTGGGAAAGATGCATTCGCGTGAAAACAAATAAAAGCGGTAGCGGCGTAGACGCTAACGGCGATTAAGAATGGCACGACTCGTTTTATTGAGGCACGGACGGTCCACGTGGAACGTGAAAAACCTGTTTACGGGATGGGTGGACGTGCCGCTGGCGCGTGAAGGCGTGAAAGACGCGTTGAACGTGGCCAAGAAATTGAAGGATTATTCGTTCGACATCGTGTTCACTTCCCAATTGATCCGAGCGCACGAAACCTTGCTGCATGCGTGCTCCGGGTTCTCGAACGGAAAGACGGTGGTGTTCGAGCACGGCGGAAAATGGGAAGCCCATGCGCCCCGTGACGACGAAATACCCGTGCACTTGAGCGAAGCGATCAACGAACGGTTCTATGGGAAACTCCAGGGATTGAACAAGAAGGAAATGAAGGAAAAATACGGGGAAGAGCAAGTGCACTTATGGAGACGGAGCTTCACCGTTCGGCCTCCCGGAGGCGAAAATCTGGCGGACACCGCTAAAAGAACGCTGAAATTCTTTCAGTCTCGCATCCTGCCACGCTTGAAAAAAGGCGAGAACGTGCTCGTGGTCGCGCATGGAAACAGTTTGCGATCCATCGTCATGGAACTCGATGGCTTAAACGAAGAGCAAGTGCAAGCGCTGGAGATTCCGTTCGACCGATTCATCGAATACGAATACGCGAAGGGCGCGTTTTCGAACAAACGCATCATCTGATTTTTTCACGGAAACGGCCAGCTTTGTAGCTAAAGTCTGACTTTCAAGCGACATTAGCGACACCCGCCGGACTTTGGCTACTGAAATCGGGTTTGATGCCGAGTTCGTGCATTTCGTGAATCAAGACGGTTATGTTGTAGGCAATCAGCTTGCACAATAGCTCGTTTTCTTGCGCCTTCGGGTTCTTGGATTTCAAGGTATCGCCGAACTTCTTTTTGACCGCGCCGAAAGTCGTCTCGATATTGCTTCTCTTATGGTAATGCTCATAGAACTCTTGGGAGTTTAGCTGAAAGTAGTGGAAGGCTTTGCGCCACAGGCGGTATTTCAAGCCGTGAGACTGCCCTGTGGCGTTTTCCTTGAACGGGATATACGCTTGCCCACCTATGGCGGCTACGGCGTTGTAGTTGTCGGCTGAATTGTAAGCCTTGTCGGCGCTCAATTCTTTTACCGTGAAGCCACCGTTGGCGGTCTTTTCAACGAGAACCGGCAACTGCGGGCAATCCGCGCTGTTTCCCTCCAAGACCTCTACTCCCGTAATGATGTTCGTCTTTACCCCCACGATGGCATGAGCCTTGATGAACTTGTGGTCACGGTTCAAGGCATACTTCTGTTCGGCGTATGCCCCGAAACAAGTAGTCCTAAAACCGCTTGAATCCACGGCGAAATCCGTTTCGACCCCAATTAGTGGAGCGGCGGTTACGCGGATTAGCTCGTGCAATATTGGCGTTATTTCTGGGCGGTTCAATAGCCTTGAAGTCGCCGAAAAGTGCGGTTTGTGCGTAATCTGCTGGCGCTCTACCGCGTTGCCAAATAGTGAAACGGCACGGCGGCAAGATAGTTGGCTATAGACCTTCTGGATTGAGCAGAAGGCAGTCTCTCTCAAAGAAAGGCGCGGTCTTCCGAATGCCTGCGCTGGCTCATCAATGCCTTGAACCAAATCCTTTAGAAGTTCGTCAAACAGCTTGATTTCCTGCGTCTGGGCGGCATCATAGGCTTTCCAAGCCTGCTTGTAGGTAATCCGCACTTTTTCGACTTGCACACCTGTCGCAGTCTCTTTTTCCACCTGCAAGAAATACCGGACTGCGAAAGCGTGTTTGCAGGTAGCTTGTCTCTTCTGGCTATCGGGGCAATTGCAGTTAAAGAGTTCATCCACGCGGTAGCTGCCAGCCCCGCTTTGAGACTTGACGAACCAACCGTTTTCAGTCGGCTTGACCTGCTTTTGGCGAGCGATTTCCAGCCCACGAATTTGACGCATTTCCATTTCGACCACCTTTTTCTTCTACGGTAGAAATATGGATGGCAAAGTATATAAATGCTTCTACCGTAGAAAGAAGTATGGCTAAACCAATACTGGAACTTGAACTCAAAGTCTCGGAAAAGACGCACCGAAAGAATACAAAATCAGGGCTACAAGAGTATCGTTATGGCTCTATAAGCATCCATAATCCTAAACTCGCTCCGTTCATCGGAAGCCTCGTCAAAGTAAGCATTTCCAGCGGAACAGGGCAATCGAAAAGTTCTAAAAGGCATACGCTGTAACCCACTCATGCCCTCTGCCTCTGATTCAAAACCAGCTTTGAAAGAAGGCTATGATTACGACTTCGCTACTGGCAAGCCGGTGGACATACGAAAACCAGAAGAAAAAGTTAGGCAGGCATATGAGAGAACCCTAAATGATGACTACGATTACGAACTCGGACAAATGGATATTGAAGTCCAAATCCAGCGCGGTTCAAAAACAAAACCGAAGGGAGAAACGGACTTTGCGGACATCGTAATTTACAAAACAGCCGACAAATCCAAGCACGACCAAAACCGCGATATCTTCGGTATCGTCGAAACGAAAAGACGGGAACGCAAGGATGGAGTGCGCCAACTAATGAGCTACATGTCCGCCTCCTCCTGTGAATGGGGAGTTTGGACAAACGGGGAAGAAATAGGGTATATCTACAAAGACCTGCAAACCGGAGAAATCAAGCCTGACTACATCTTTCAAATCCCACGCAAAGGGGAAACATTTGAAGACATAGGCAAACTCTCCAAGAAAGACCTAATCCCCGCCAAGAACCTTAAAGGAATACTCGGACGCATGTTGAACACGCTTTACACCAACACCAACATAAGCCGCCGAGAAAAACTTGGAAACGAACTTACGCGCCTGATTTTCTGCAAGATTTGGGACGAAAAATATTACACTGACAAGCCCCCGAGGTTCAAGGTAGGCTTTAGAGACAAGCCGGAGGATGTGAAAGCCAGCATCGAAACATTGTTTTCAGAAGTTAAAGCAGAGTTAGTCGGAGACGGCGTTTTTGATGCAAACGAAGAAATTAAACTCGATGCGAAATCAGTAGCATATGCGGTAGGCGAACTTGAACGATACAGCCTCTTGAAGACGGACAAAGATGTAGTGGGCGATGCTTTTGAAGTCTTTGCAGAAAGCAAACTCGTTGGTGAAAAGGGCGAGTTCTTTACTCCCCGCGAAGTCGTCAAAACCGCTATCGAGTTAGTGCATCCAAAGCCCGGACAACGGGTTTTCGACCCTGCTTGCGGCTCTGGTGGGTTCTTGATTTACGCGCTTGAACATGTCTGGCGCGAAATGGAAAACAGCAAGAAGTATCGCGGAAGCTCTGAATTAGAGCGAATGAAAAGAGAAGTCGCCGAAAAATGCTTTTTCGGCATAGACAAGGAAATTGATTTAGTCAAAATCGCGAAGGCATATATGGCAATAGTCGGCGACGGGCGCGGAGGCATAGTCCAGCAAAACACTCTCCACCGTGCAGAAGATTATGATGGCAAAGCGAGAGAGCTTTTTACGCGGGCTGGCAAATTCAAGAAGTTTGATGTTATTCTGACGAATCCTCCTTTTGGTTCAAAAATCAAGGTTCTTGTCGAAGAGTCCGCATCATTCCAGTTAGGTCATGTGTGGAAACGAGACGCGGACATTGGATGGGTCAGAACGCAAAAAGAGAAGGCGACCGAACCGCAGGTTCTTTTCATTGAAAGATGCCTTGAAATGCTTGAAGACAAGGGAACATTAGCCATCGTATTGCCTGAAACCTATTTCCATGCCCCTAAAGTCAGGTATGTGCTTGATTTCATTCGGAGGAACAACAACATCAAAGCAATTGTAGATTTGGCGCACAACACATTCAGACCGCACAACAACGCCAAGACATTATTGCTGGTTCTTGAAAAAGCCGTGCCTCAACAGCAAAAGATTCTGATGGCAGTAGCCGAAGAAATAGGGCATGATGGAAACGGAAAACCCCTGCATCGTTTCGATTACAAGACTTGGAAGTTCACCAACGAGATATGGGATGACACGCTCGTAATACGGAGCGAATTAAAGAACCCTGAAAACCCGAGCAACCGCAATGTTTTCGTAGTGGACATAAAAGACATCAAAAACGATGTTTTTGTCCCACGATATTACTGGAAGACAAGAACGGAAGAATTGAGAAAAGCGGCTGAAAAACAAGGTCTTGAGTTCGTAAAAGTCAGTGAATTGATAAAGAATGGAATTTTGATGCACTCTGACGGTCATGGCTCTCCTCCTGCGGAGTTCAAGGGCAAGGGCGATTACGCTTCGGGCGGAGTTCCCTATGTTCGCGTAGCGGATATCGTTAATTGGGAAGCCTACAAGAACCCAACGGCAATTATTCCGAAGAGCATTTATCTTGAAATCAAGGGAAACGGAATAGACTTACATGAAAAAGATGTT
>Ga0180009_10000351_pt1 | contig 65887 bp, 65 predicted proteins | sample OS_PC_MetaG_FD_123537 | JGI IMG/M metagenome (GOLD analysis project Ga0180009, IMG submission 123537) | Groundwater microbial communities from the Aspo Hard Rock Laboratory (HRL) deep subsurface site, Sweden - OS_PC_MetaG | ecosystem: Environmental > Aquatic > Deep subsurface > Groundwater... | reverse complement strand
TCTATCTGGCGCGCGGCTTTTCGCGCGAAGCGACGGAACGCTTCGCGCGCGAATGCGTCTTCATGACTGTGGTGCGCAACGTCGGCGACGACACGCTGCTGCATCGGCTGGCCAACTGGCGCTACGCGACAGCCGGCGATCCGCCGCGTCCGCTGCGCGGCAAGGCGGCGTGGAATTACCAATGGAAGCGCATGGGCGTGCCCGAATCCGCCCGCATCGCCTTCGAATGGGCGCAGCTGCCGACGGCGCAAACCTACGCGCCGGGCGACTGGAACCAGGGCATGACGAGCTACAGCGTGCCGCACGGCGAAACCTTCGACCTGCAATTCGTCTGGCAGGCGGGTGGCAGGACTTTTTCCGGAAAACTCGAACAGGTGAGATGTGCAGATGACCATACGTAACCCCCTCCTCGCCCTGGTGCTCGCAGCGTGCTGCGCCGTGGGCAGCACCCATGCAGCCGACCTGCCGCCGCTGGCGCACACCCTGACGATGCAGGCGCCGAAGCCCGCGCCGGCGCTGAAGCTGAAGGATATCGAGGGCAAATCGCACGACCTCGCTAAGCTCAAGGGCAAGGTCGTGCTGATCAATTTCTGGGCCACCTGGTGTCCGCCGTGCCGGCGCGAAATGCCGTCGATGGAACGCCTCGCGCAGCGATTCAAAGGACAGCCCTTCGTCGTGCTCGCGGTCGACGTCGGTGAGGACGCCGACACCATCGAGACCTTCACCAGCCAACTCGACACCACACTGACCTTCCCCATCCTGCTCGACACCCGCAGCCACGCCATGCGGGCATGGCCAGTGGCTGGCCTGCCGACGACCTTCCTGGTCGACAAAAAGGGACGCATCGTCGCCAGCGCCATTGGCGGCCGGGAGTTCGATCATCCGGAGATTGTGAAAGCGGTGGGGGAAATGCTGAGGAAATAGGGGTCAGGGGTCAGGGGGAAATTATCGCGGCCACAGGCCGCGCATTCCCTGAATCCTGACCCCTGAATCCTGAATCCTAGACTTCCACCCACACCTGCCCATCCTCGATCTTCACCGGATAGGTCCGGATCGGTTCGTCGGCGGGGTCGCAGGTGGGCTGGCCGGTGACGAGGTCGAAGTAGCTGCCGTGCAGCGAGCACTTGATCTTGCCGTCCTTGATGCAGCCGAGATACAGCGAATAGTCTTCGTGGCTGCACATTTCGTCGACGACGTAGTGGGTGCCGCTCGAATTGCACAGCAGCAGCTTCCTGCCGTCGACGACGACGCGCTTCATCTGCGCCGGCTTGAGTTCGTCGGCAGCGGCGATGGCGATGTATTCGCTCATCACTGCACCCTTGCGACGGCCTTGCCGGAATCGAGCACGGCGCGGATTTGCGCGGCGGCGTCGGCGACGCTTGCGGCACGGCCGACGTGGTGCAGGATGATCGAGCCGGCCAGCACCAGCGAATCGTAGGTGGCGCCTTTGTCGCCTTTCAGCGCAAGGATGCCGGCCTCGGCCGCGGCGTGTGCGGTGGCCTTGATGTCGATGGCGGCGACGATTTCGTCGGCGCCCTCTTCGGTCGCCACGCTGCCGGGCAGCGGCACCGCGCGCACCGGCTGGTCGATGCCGAGGGCCACCGGATCGATGCTGGCTTCGGTTTCCTCGCCGCGATCGTGATAGTGGAAGTACTTGCCGGTCTGGCGCAGCGACGGAATCACGCCGCCCTCAACGCCGCGCACGATGCAGGCGCTATCGAAGCCGGCTTCGCGCGCAAGGTCGGCGTACACCGGCGGATACGGCTTGTGCACGTAGCCGGTGACGAAGTGGGTCAGTTTCCTGCCGGCGATGGGTTTGGACAGCACTTCCACCGTGGTCAGCACCTGGCGCTTGATCATCAGCGCGCGCAGCGGCGTGAGGTTGTGCATGCCGGGATTGGACTGCGCCTGGTCGACGTAGGTCCAGCCGATCGCCGGGTCGGCCAGACGCGCGGCGGCGTCGGCAGGACTCAGATTGACCGGCACGCCGGCCGCTTCCAGCACGTGGCGCGCGGTGACGCCGTATTTGGGACCGACCTTGTCGAGGCCATGCGAAACCACATGCACGCCGAATTCGGCCAGCAGCGGACCGAGAAAGGGTGCAGCAGGCAGGCAGCGCGTGTAGCCGTCGTAAGGGTCGCCGATGTCGACCACTTCGTCGACCTCGGCGGTGACGCGGCGGGTGGTTTCCAGCACGGCGTCGAGCGACCCGCGGTTTTCATCCATCGTCTCGCGCTTCATCCGCAGCGCAATGAAGTAAATGCCCACCTGAATCGGATCGATCAGGTTGTCGATGATCGCTTTGGTGCCCAGATGCGCCTCGGTGCGGCTGATGTCCTTGGACAGGTCGGGCCCGGTGGCGATGCGCTGGATGATCGAGCGCATCAGGAGTTTGGGATCGGACGGCAGGGTGTCGGTGCTCATGGTTTACTCCATTAGAAGTCCGAAGAATACTAATACTCGACTAAATCAGTCAAGAATAGATCGCGGCCAGCAAAGCCTGAGTGAGCGCCTGCTCCGCCTGCGGCAGCATCAGCTGCACGCCGAGGTCACGGCATTGCGTCACCGGCATGCCGGCGTAGCCGCAGGGGTTGATCGCGGCAAACGGCGCCAGATCCATGTCGACGTTGAGCGCCAGGCCGTGATAGGTGCAGCCATGCTTCACCCGCAGGCCGAGCGCGGCAATTTTCGCCCCGTCGACATAGACCCCCGGCGCGCCGGGCTGGCGCGCGGCCGCCACGCCCTGCGCCGCCAGCAGGTCGATCACCGCCTGTTCCATGCGCGTCACCAGTTCGCGGATGCCGTAGCCGCGACGTCGCAGGTCGACCAGCACATAGGCCACCAACTGCCCCGGCCCGTGATAGGTGATCTGGCCGCCGCGGTCGATCGGCACCACCGGAATGGCGGTGGCGGCGATCAGGTGCTCCGGCTTGCCGGCCTGCCCCTGAGTGTAGACCGGCGGATGCTCCAGCAGCCATAGCTCGTCGGCCGTATCAGGCGTGCGCCGCGCAGTGAAATCCTGCATCGCCCGCCAGGTCGCCTCGTACTCGACCCGCCCCAGGCTGCGCACGAGAGCTTCGCCCCCCTGACCCCTGACCCCTGACTCCTGACCCCTCACAACGCCATCTTCACCCACGGATGCGCGGTGATCTCGCGATACAGCGCATCGAGCTGGGCTTTAGAGGTGGCGCGCACCACACAGGTCACCGACAGGTAGTTGCCGCTGGAAGACGCCCGCATCTCGACCGTTTCGGCCCTGAAGTCGGGCGCATGACGCTGTACCAGTTCGACCATGGCCTGCGCGAAATCGTCGCGTCGCTCGCCCATGATCTTGATCGGAAAATCGGTGGGGAAGTCGAGCAGCGTGTCTTCTTCGCTCATGCGCGCGCCCTCCGTTCGGTTCCCGGATATACAAACCTGCCGCGTCGGGCGCGGCGCGCATTCGCGGGCGCTCGCACGTGCCGAGGCTCGCTGCTCATGCGCGCATGACCGCCTGCTTGAAGGCCTGGTACAGCGCGTCCATCCGCTGCGCCAGCGGGCCTGGCACGCCTGCGCCGACCGGCGCGCCATCCAGCCGGACAATGGGCATGATTTCCTTGGTCGACGAGGTCATCCACACTTCGTCGGCAGCGCGCAGCTCGGCCTCGGAGATTGCCCGCACCGCGTGCGGCATGCCGCTCGCCACCGCAAGCTCCCGCACCACGTCGTAGGTGATGCCGGTCAGCATCAGGTTGGACGGCGGCGGCGCCAGCAGCACGCCATCCTTTACGATAAAGATGTTGCTCGCCGCGCCCTCGGTCAGAAAGCCGTCGCGCAACATGATGGTTTCCGCGCAGTCGGCATCCACCGCCTGCTGCCGCAGCAGGATGTTGGCCAAGAGCGAAATCGCCTTGATGTTGCAGCGCAGCCAGCGGTTGTCGACCGCGGTGACGGCGCACACGCCGGCCGCTTTCTGCGCCGGCGTCGCGGTCACCAGCGGTTGCGTGAACATGAAGACGGTCGGCGCCACGTCCTGGGGGAAGGCATGATCACGCGGGGCGACCCCACGCGTGATCTGGATGTAGAGCGACTGGTCGGCGAAGTCCTGTAGCGCGATCAGCTTCAGGATGCGCTCGCGCCATCCGGCCGCATCGTGCGGATTGGCTAGGCGGATGCCGTCGAGGCTGCCCTGCAGGCGGCGCAGGTGCTCGTCGAGCCGGAACGGTTTGTTCGAGTACACAGGCACCAGCTCGTAAACGCCGTCGCCGAAGACGAAGCCGCGGTCGAGCACCGAAATTTTCGCGTCGGCCAGCGCCAGGTAGTCGCCGTTCAGATAGGCATTCATTTCACGAAGAACAGCCGGATGGAATCCCAGCCGCGGCCGAAGATGCCGGCAACGGCGACATCATGCAGCGCGATCAGGGCATAGTCGCCGAGCGGCTTGCCGTCGAGCGTCAGCCGCAGCGTGCCCATGCGCTGGCCCTTGCGCACCGGCGCCACGATCGGCTGCTGGGTGATGATTTCGGCCTTGACGCGCGATGCACTGCCGCGCGGCACCAGCAGGTGGAAGTCCTGCGCAAATCCCATGCTGACCGACGCGCGCGCGCCGCGATAGAGGTCGGCGATCTTGACCGGCTGCTGCGCGCGATACAGCCGCACGCTGTCGAAATTCTCGAAGCCGTAGTTCAGCAGGCGCAGGGCGTCCTGGGTACGCTGGGCGTCGGAGCGCGCGCCCAGCACCACGGCAATGCGGCTCTGATCGCCGCGCTGGGCCGAGGCCGCCATGCAGTAGCCGGCCTGCACGGTGCGGCCGACCTTGAGTCCGTTCACGGTGTTGTCGCGCCAAAGCAGGCGGTTGGCGTTGTAGTAGGTGATGCCCTTCAGCGGCAGTTCCTTCTGCGCGAAATAGCCGCTGCGTTCGGGAAAGTCGCGCGCCAGCGCACGTCCCAGCAGGGCCAGGTCGCGCGCGCTCGACACATGGCCCGGCTCGGTCAGCCCGGTGGCATTCATGAAACGCGTCTTCTTCATGCCGAGCCGCGTGGCTTCGCGGTTCATCCGTTCGACGAATCCCGCTTCGTTGCCGTCGGCGGCGGTCACCAGCGCCAGAATCGCATCGCCCGCCGACTGCACCAGCATCGCCTGCAGCAGCGTGTCGACGCTGATCTGGTCGCCCGCCTTGAGAAAGGCGCGCGCGCCATCGATTTCGGTGGCGACTTCCGGCACCGTCAGGGTCTCACCCAGGTTGAGTCGGCCCTTGCGGATGTCGCCGAACAGCACATAGGCCGTCATCAATTGCGTCAGCGAGGCCGGCGCCAGGGGCAGATCGGCCTGGTGCGCGGCGAGTTCGCGGCCGCTGGCCTGATCGATCACCACCCAGGCGCGCCCGGAAATGCCAGCCGGCGCGGCCCATGCGTGTGCCGAAAACAGGAGCGCCAGCCCCAGCCAGAAAATCTTCATCTGCAATACCTTTTCAATCGCGTCTGAGCAGGACCGCGTTCAAATCGAGACGTTCCCGCACCCGCTCGCGGTCCGCGTGCGCGTCGACGTCGCTGACGTAGGGACCGAGCTGCACGCGATGCAGCTTGTCGTTGAGGACCACGCGGGTGCGGCCGGTGTCGAGCGCCAGTTCGCGCGTCAGCCGTTCGCGCAGTCGCTGCGCATTGTCGGCGCTGGAAAATGCGCCCACCTGCAGGAAAAGCCCCTCGCTGAGTGCTTCGCCCTGCGTGTCGTGGCTGGCGGGATCGATGCTTTCCACGCGCACCCGGGTGCTGCCCTGCCGGATATAGCCGAGCTTGTGGGCGGCGGTATATGACAGGTCGATGACGCGCTTGCTGTGGAACGGGCCGCGATCGTTGATGCGCACCACCACCGACTTGCCGCTGTCGAGTGCCGTCACCCGGACATAGCTCGGAATCGGCAACGTGGGGTGTGCGGCCGTCATCGCATACATGTCGTAGACCTCGCCCGATGCGGTTTTCCTGCCGTGGAAACGGCGCCCGTACCACGACGCCAGGCCCTCTTCGCTGAAGGCGCTGCGCGTGGTCAGCGGCGTATAGGGTTTGCCCAGCGCGACATAGCTGCGGTTGGCAAAACGGTGCAGCGGCTCGTCGCGCGGTACCGCATCGGGTACCGTATCGAGATTCGCCGGCGGGGTGGCCTCGGGGCCATCGTCCAGGTAATAACCGCCGCCCTGCGGTGTGCTGGGGGTGGGGGTCGTGGCCTGTCGGGTCGGGGTGCTGCCGCAGCCGGCCAGCGCCAGCCCCAGTGCGGCCGCTATCAGGATTGGAATCGCAGTCATGTGCGCATTTTAGCCTGTCAGGTTTTATTGAGCCGGCGATGCGACCCCACGCTCATCAGGATGCCCATGCCCAGCAGCAGCGTGATCAGCGCGGTGCCGCCATAGCTCATCAGCGGCAGCGGCACGCCCACCACCGGCAGAATGCCCGACACCATACCCATGTTGACGAAGGCATAGGTGAACAGATTGAGACTCAGTGTGGCCGCCATCAGCCGTCCAAACAGCGTCGGCGCGCGCGCCGCAATCACCAGACCGCGCGCGACGATGGCCAGGTACAGCCCCACCAGCAGGATGGCGCCGAGGTAGCCGAACTCCTCGCCGAACACGGCAAACACGAAATCGGTCGTGCGCTCGGGAATGAAGTCGAGCTGGGTTTGCGTGCCCTGCATCCAGCCCTTGCCGAAGAGGCCGCCCGAGCCGATCGCGATGGTCGACTGGATGATGTGATAGCCGGCGCCGAGCGGGTCGGACGACGGGTCGAGCAGGGTCAGCACGCGGCGCTGCTGGTAGTCCTGCATCAGCCCCCACAGCACCGGCAGGCTCACCGCGCCGAGGGTGGCACCCCCGAAAATGGCTTTCCACGGCAGGCCGGCAAAAAACAGCAGATAAAAGCCCGACGCCCCGATCATCAGTGCAGTGCCCAGATCGGGCTGGCGCAGGATCAGGAAGAACGGCACCAGCAGCATGGCGCCGCCGACCAGGAAATGCCGGGCGCGCAGGATGCCCTCGTTGCGCTGGAAATACCACGCCATCATCAGCGGCAACGCCAGTTTCAGCAGTTCGGACGGCTGGAATGCCACCACGCCCAGATCGAGCCAGCGCCGCGACCCGTTGCGGATCTCGCCGAACAGCGCCACCGCGATCAGCAACACCACCCCCGCGACATACAAAGGCGGGCCGACTTTAGCCAGGATATGCGGCGGTACGTTGGCCATCACCAGCATCACCGCCAGCGCCAGTCCCATGTTGATCAGGTGGCCGCTGATGCGTGCCGGGCTCTGCCCTGACGCGCTGGCCACCACCGCCAGGCTGATGCCCAGCAGGACGAGCACCAGCACCAGCAGGATGCCGTCGAGATGACTCAGCCTGCGCACGGTCCAGTGGCTAGTCCGTGCCATTGCCTGCCTCCAGCTTGAGTTCGACGGGACGCTTTCCCGTCAGGTAGTAATCGAATACGGCACGCGCGACCGGCGCCGCGGTGCCGCTACCGGAGCCGCCGTTTTCCACCATCACTGCCACCGCGATGGTGGGATTCTCGGCCGGCGCATAGGCGATGAACAGCGCATGGTCGCGATGCTTGAGCGCCAGTTTGCTGGCATCGTAGCGCGCGCCCTGGCGGATGCCGACCACCTGCGCGGTGCCGGTCTTGCCGGCAATCGTGTAGGGCGCCCCGGCCGCGGAGCGGGCAGCGGTGCCGCCCGGACTCATGACGTCCAGCATGCCCGCCCGCACCAACTCGAGATGCGCGGGCGCAATCGCCACCTGGCCGCGCGTCCTGCCGGGCAGCGGTTGCCAGTCACGGGCGTGCGGATCGCGCACCGCATCGACCAGACGCGGCTCGACCTGTTTGCCGCCGTTGGCGAGCATCGCAGTCATCACGGCCAGTTGCAGCGGCGTGGTCAGGTGGTAGCCCTGGCCAATGCCGGCGATCACGGTTTCGCCGGGGTACCAGGGCTGTTTCCAGCGGCGCTGCTTCCAGTCCCGCGAAGGCAGCAGTCCGGCCGATTCGCCCTCGAGGTCAATGCCGGTGCGCGCGCCCAGACCGAATTTCGCCAGGTAGTCGTGCATGCGGTCGATGCCCATGTCGACGGCCAGCCGGTAGTAATAGGTATCGCAGGATTGCGAAATCGACTTGCGCAGATCGACCACGCCATGCCCTTCCGGTTTCCAGTCGCGAAAGCGGTGGCGGCTGTTCGGCAGCGAATAGTAGCCGGGGTCGTTGATGCTGTCGGACGGCGTGCGCAGGCCCAGCTCCAGTCCGGCCAGCGCCATCAGCGGCTTGATGGTCGAGCCGGGCGGATAGATGCCGCGCAGCACACGGTTGACCATCGGCCGCTCGGGTGATTCGTTGAGTGATTTCCAGGTTTCCGGATCGATGCCGTCGACGAACAGGTTGGGGTCGAATCCCGGTTTCGACACCAGCGCCAGCACCCCGCCGGTGTTGGGATCGATCGCCACCAGGCCGCCGAGGAAATCGCCAAATGCCTGTTCGGCCACCGCCTGCAGTTCGACATCGAGATGCAGGCGCAGATCCTTGCCCGGCACCGGCGCAATGCGCGACAGCATGCGCACCGCGCGGCCGCTGGAATCGGTCTCCATCTGGTCGAAGCCGGTGCGCCCGTGGAGCAGGGTTTCGTAGCTCTGCTCGAGCCCGGTCTTGCCGATGTGGGCGCTGCCCCGGTAATTCTGTTCGCGGCCTTCTTCCCGCAGACGCTCGAGGTCGCGGTCGTTGATGCGGCCAATGAAACCCAGCACATGCGCCATGCCCGGGCCGGCCCGGTAGTTGCGGAACAGCCGCGCCTTGATCTCCACTCCCGGCAGGCGATAGCGGTTGGCCGCCAGGATCGCCACCTCCTCATCGGAGAGCTTGCTTTTCAGCGGCACGGTTTCGAACTCGTGCGATTCGGAGAGCAACCGGCGAAAACGCCGCAGTTGTCCCGGCGTAATCTCGACCAGTTCACCCACCTCGGCCAGCGTGGCGTCAAGGTCGTCAATCCGCGTGCGGGTCAGCTCCAGCGTAAAGGCCGAATAGTTTTCCGCAAGGATGCGACCTTGGCGGTCGAGGATCAGCCCGCGGTGGGGCGCCGCGGGCACCAGCGAAATGCGGTTGCTTTCGGCGCGCTGCAGGTAATGCTCCTGCTGCACGATCTGCAGGTAGTAGGCGCGCCCCAGCAGCGCGGCTGCCAGCAGCACGACAAATGCGCCGCCGACCTTGAGCCGTCCCCGGAAACGGGCCAGCTCAAGGTCGAGATTTTTCAGCGTTGTGGCAGGGTACATCCGCGATCAGGTCCGATCCTGCAGGCTTTTGCCGTGCCACAGACGCAGAAAACCCGTCAGCAGATACCACAGCAGCGTGCTGCCCAGCACCGGCAACAGAATGGCCAGGTTGTCCGGCGGATTGATCGACAGCCAGCCCGTCAGCAGCACCACAAGCTGCACCGCCAGGAAAACCGGAAACATCTGCGCTGCCATGCGCAAGGGATCGAACTGCAGCAGCCGCAAGCGCAGGAACAGCACCAGGTAGACACCGAGCGCATAGGCGATGGCGTGCTGGCCGAATACCACGCCATCCTGGAAATCCGCCAGCAGGCCGAGAAAAAACGCCACGCCGAAACCGATGCGCGCCGGCTGGTACAGCACCCAGAACAGGACGCCGACCAGCACGAAGTCGGGACGCAGGGCCAGCGCCCAGCCGGTCCACGGAAACTGCTCCAGCACCACCGCCAGCACTACGCTGCCGAAGATATGACGCCAGCTGCCGAAGGCCTGGGCGGGCGCGTTCATGGCTGCACCGCCTGCGCTTCTGTCACCAGCACCAGGACCGCCTGCGAACGGTCGAGCCCCGCCAATGGCTGGCTCTCGATCCGCAGGTAGGGGCTCGACTGTGAGCGCGTCACCCGGGTGACGCGCGCCACCGGTATGCCTGCCGGGTAGACCCGGTCGATGCCCGAGGTCAGCAGGCGATCGCCCCGGCGGATGTCCGTCTGTGCCGGCATGTAGCGCAATTCCATCCGGTTGCGTCCGCTGCCGGCGGCCAGTCCGCGCTGGCCGGTGCGCTCGATGAAGACTGGCGTCAGCTGGTCGGCATCGCTCACCAGCGTGACCTCGCTCGATCCGGGATAGACCCGGCTCACCTGGCCCACCAGCCCGTTGGCATCGACCACCGGCAGACCGCCGCGCAGCCCCGCTGCCGCGCCCTGATCGAGCGTGATGCGCTGGGCAAACCAGTTGTGCCCCTGATACAGCAGCGCGGCGCGCACCACATGCTGGCCGGGACGGGCCGGCAACTGCAGCAGGGCGCGCAGCTCGGCGTTTTCGCGCGCCAGCGATTGCGCGTCATTGAGTTGGTTCTGCATGTGCGCGCGTTCGGCCAGCAACGCATCGCGCTCGTTCTGCAACAGTCGGTGGCGGGTGAAAAAGCCCTGCAGTTCGAGGGCGACGTCGGAGGGGGCGCGCAACAGTTCGCGCACCGGCTGCAGCGCCAGCGAGAATCCGCTGCGCAGGCCATCGAGCGTCTGATAACGGGTGTCGAGCACCATGAAGCTCACGCCCACCAGCAGCCAGATCAGCAGGCGTGCATTCGGCCCCAAGCTGCGGACGAACATGAGCTGGCCGGGCATTGCCATCAGCAGTCCCTAACGACGAAACCGGTGTTGGCTGCGCTCACTCGTTGGTGAACACCGACGCCAGCTTGTCCATTTCTTCCAGTGCGCGACCGGATCCGCGCACCACGCAGGTCAGGGGGTCGTCGGCGACGATCACCGGCAGGCCGGTTTCTTCCATCAGCAGGCGGTCGAGGTCGCGCAGCAGCGCACCGCCGCCGGTCAGCACCATGCCCTTTTCGGCGATGTCGGCGCCGAGTTCGGGCGGCGTCTGTTCCAGCGCCTGCTTGACTGCGCTGACGATCGCATTGAGCGGTTCGGTCAGCGCTTCGAGGATTTCGTTGGACGAGACGTTGAAGCTGCGTGGCACGCCTTCGGCGAGGCTGCGGCCCTTGACTTCCATTTCGCGCACCTCGGCACCGGGGAAGGCCGAGCCCATCTGTTTCTTGATCTGTTCGGCGGTGGCCTCGCCGATCAGCATGCCGTAGTTACGGCGGATGTAGTTGATGATGGCCTCGTCCATGCGGTCGCCACCGACCCGCACCGAGTTGGCATATACCACGCCGCCGAGCGAGATCACGCCGACTTCGGTGGTGCCGCCGCCGATGTCGACCACCATCGAGCCGGTCGCTTCCGCCACCGGCAGGCCGGCGCCGATCGCCGCCGCCATCGGCTCCTCGATCAGGTACACCTGGCGCGCGCCGGCGCCGATCGCCGATTCGCGGATCGCCCGCCGCTCCACCTGGGTCGAGCCGCAGGGCACGCAGATGATGATGCGCGGGCTGGGGCGGAACATCCGCGTGTCGTGCACTTTCTTGATGAAATACTTGAGCATCTGCTCGGTGACGGTGAAGTCGGCAATCACGCCATCCTTCATCGGCCGGATCGCCTGCAGGTTGCCCGGGGTGCGGCCCAGCATCTGCTTGGCCTCGACGCCCACCGCCTGCACGGTGCGCTTGCCGCCCGCCGCCATGTCGGTGCGGATCGACACCACCGAGGGCTCGTCGAGCACGATGCCCCGATCGCGCACGTAAATCAGGGTGTTGGCAGTACCGAGGTCAATCGCGAGGTCGGTCGAAAAGTAGCTGGTCAGAAACTTGAACATGGTGGCCGCGGCGGCTGCGCAAAAGCAGCAAAATAGGGGAAAAAATAAGGGGCCATGATACCCTAACGCGCTTCATTCAAGTACCTCAGCAGGTGGTTTCATGTCCCTCAGCACGGACGACATCAAACGCATCGCCCGCCTCGCGCGCATCGAGACCAGCGATGCCGAGGCCGCGGCCACGCAAGCCCAGCTCAACAGCATTTTCGGTCTGATCGCCACCATGCAGGCGGTGGACACGGCCGGCATCGCGCCGATGGCGCATGCGCAGGAGGTCTATCAGCGCCTGCGCGACGACGCCGTGACCGAGTCCGACCGCCACACGACCTTTCAGGCGGTTGCCCCGGCGGTCGAGAACGGGCTCTATCTCGTGCCCAAAGTCATCGAGTAAGCATCATGTCTGACGCAAGCCTTTCCACACTGGCCGCCCAACTGGCGGCCAAGCAGGTGTCCAGCCGCGAGCTGGCGCAGGTCTATCTCGACCGCATCGCTGCGCTCAACCCGGCGATCAATGCCTTCATCACGGTCGATCCCGACAAGACCCTGCTCGAGGCCGCCGGTGCCGACGTGCGCATCGCCGCCGGCAATGCCGGGCCGCTGACCGGGATTCCAGTGGCGCACAAGGACATCTTCTGCACCGACGGCTGGCTCACCACCTGCGGCTCGAAAATGCTCTCCAACTTCGTTGCCCCTTACGACGCCACGGTAATCGAGCGCTTCAAGGCCGCCGGCATGCCCTCGCTCGGCAAGACCAACATGGACGAGTTCGCGATGGGGTCGTCCAACGAAACCAGTTATTTCGGCGCGGTGAAAAACCCCTGGAACCTGGCCTATGTGCCGGGCGGCTCCTCGGGCGGCGCTGCCGCCTGCGTGGCGGCACGGATGGCGCCTGCCGCCACCGGCACCGACACCGGCGGCTCGATCCGCCAGCCGGCCGCGCTGACCGGCATCACCGGCCTCAAGCCCACCTACGGGCTGGTGTCGCGCTACGGCATGATCGCGTTTGCCTCCAGTCTCGACCAGGCCGGACCGATGGCGCTTTCGGCCGAGGACTGCGCGTTGCTGCTGAATGCGATGACCGGCTTCGACCCCCGGGACTCGACCAGCCTGGAACGCGAGAAAGAGGATTACACGCGCGATCTGGAGAAGCCGCTCGCCGGCCTGCGCGTCGGGCTGCCCAGGGAATTCTTCGCCGAGGGGCTCAACAACGAAGTCGCCGCCGCCGTGGAAGCCGCGGTTGCCGAACTGAAGAAGCTCGGCGCCACCCCGGTCGAGATCTCGCTCGCCAATTCGAAGCTCGCGATCCCGGTCTACTACGTGCTGGCCCCCGCCGAAGCCTCGTCCAACCTGTCGCGCTTCGACGGCGTGCGTTACGGTTACCGCGCGCCCGACTACGCCAACCTCGACGACATGTACTGCAAGACCCGTGCGCAGGGTTTCGGCGCGGAAGTGAAGCGGCGCATCCTGATCGGCGCCTACGTGCTTAGCCACGGTTACTATGACGCCTACTACCTGCAGGCGCAAAAGATCCGCCGCCTGATCGCCGACGACTTTTCCGAGGCGTTCAAGACCTGCGACGTCATTCTCGGCCCCACCGCGCCGGGCACCGCGTTCAAGCTGGGCGAGAAATCCGACGATCCGGTCGAGATGTATCTGAACGACCTCTACACCATTCCCGCCAACCTCGCGGGCCTGCCCGGCATGAGCCTGCCGTGCGGCTTCGATGCCAAGGGGCTGCCGATCGGTCTGCAGCTGGTCGGCAACTATTTCAGCGAAGCGAAAATGCTCAACGTTGCCCACCAATACCAGCGCGCCACCAATTGGCATGCGCACGCGCCGGAGGGCCTGAAATGAAGTGGGAGACCGTTATCGGGCTGGAAGTCCACACCCAGCTCGCCACGAAATCGAAAATTTTTTCGGGCAGCAGCACCGCGTTTGGCGCCGCGCCCAACACCCAGGCGAGCGCGGTCGACATCGCGCTGCCCGGCGTGCTGCCGGTATTGAACCGCGGCGCGGTGGAATGCGCGATCAAGTTCGGCCTCGCAATCGGCGCCACGCTCAACCGCGTCAACGTGTTCGACCGCAAGAACTACTTCTACCCCGACCTCCCCAAGGGCTATCAGATCAGCCAGCTGGCGAAACCCATCGTCGAGGGCGGCGCGCTGAAAATCATCGTCGAGGGCGAGGAAAAGACCGTCAACCTGACCCGCGCCCACATGGAAGAGGACGCCGGCAAGTCGCTGCACGAGGACTTCCACGGCATGACCGGGATCGATCTGAACCGCGCTGGTACGCCATTGCTGGAGATCGTCTCCGAACCCGAAATGCGTTCCAGTGCCGAGGCCGTGGCCTACGCGCGCGCGCTGCACACGCTGGTGACCTGGATTGGTATCTGCGACGGCAACATGCAGGAAGGCAGCTTCCGCGTCGATGCCAACGTCTCGGTACGTCCGGTCGGCCAGGCTGAATTCGGCACCCGCCGCGAGATCAAAAACCTCAACTCGTTCAAGTTTCTGCAGCAGGCGATCGACTACGAAGTCCGCTGGCAGATCGAGACGCTGGAAGACGGCGGACGCATCGAGCAGGCCACGGTGCTGTTCGATCCCGACAGCGGCGAGACGCGCATGATGCGCAGCAAGGAAGACGCGCACGACTACCGCTACTTCCCCGACCCCGACCTGTTGCCGGTGAAGCTCGACGAAGACTGGATCGAACGCGTGCGCGCCGCGCTGCCCGAACTGCCGGTCGCGATGCAGGCGCGCTTCCAGGCCGAGTATGGCGTGTCGGCCTACGATGCGGCCGTGCTGACCGGATCGCGCGCGCTCGCCGATTATTTCGAAACCGCCGCTCGCGCCTGCGGTCAGGGAAAACTCGCCGCCAACTGGGTGATGGGTGAGCTCTCGGCCGCGCTCAACAAGGCTGAGCTCGGCATCGCATCGAGCCCGGTATCCGCCGCACAGTTGGGCGCGCTGATCGCACGCATCCAGGACGGCACGCTGTCCGGCAAACTCGCCAAGCAGGTGTTCGAAGGCCTGTGGGAAGGCGCTGGCGAAGTCGACGCGATCATCGAGGCGCGTGGCCTGAAGCAGATGTCGGACGCCGGCGAATTGGAAAAAATCGTCGACGAGGTGCTCGCCGCCAATCCGAAGTCGGTTGAGGAATTCCGCGCCGGCAAGGACAAGGCCTTCAACGCGCTGATCGGCCAGGTGATGAAGGCCAGCAAGGGCAAAGCCAACCCGGCGCAAGTCAACGACCTGCTGAAAACCCGGTTGCAGTAAGCGAGAAAAAGGCCGCATGCTTGCGGCCTTTTCTGTGGCGCATCTTCGTCGCGTGCTACCGAGGGTTGCCGGACAACTGTCGGAAACGCGCCTTGTCGGCCGCATACTTTTCGCGCACCTTTTCCATCGCCTCCTGGTTTTTCTGGATCACGCGTTTCAGGTCCTGGTGTTCACGATTGGCCTGTTCCAGTTGATCGGTCAGACTGGCGCCCACCGGGCGGCCCGCCTTTTCAATGTTGGCAATGTGCTGCTTAAGGTCGGCCAGCGTGGCGGTCACCGCCGTACCGCGAATTTCCGCGCCCTTGATCACCAGCTTGTGGTGTTCCAGCGCGCGGTCACGCGCCAGGTCGATTTCCGCCTCGGTGGTGTAGGTGGCCATCAGCGCACGGTCGACCTGCGCCTGCCGGTTCTGTTCTTCCTGTATCTGCGCCTGTTCCGCCTGGCGCTCCGCCGCTGCGCGGCGTTCCGCCTCGGACTGCGTGCGCTTGATCACCACGCCCTGCTTGCTCATCTCGGCGCCGCCGCTCTTCTGGTAGGTCGTCGGCGGCGTATCGCTGTAGTGCACGCGGCCGTTGCCGTCCACCCAGCGGTACATCGCCGCCTGCGCCGTCCCCGCGCTCAGCATCACAACCGCTGCCAGCAGGCTAAACGCCATACCTTGCACGGTAATCAGCCACGGCCTGCAATTCAGTTTGTCGGTTCGCATCACGTTCCAGAAACTCCACCAGATTGTCCAGCGTGACCACGGCCACCACCGGAATGCCAAATTGCTCGCGTACTTCCTGCACCGCGGACTTCTCCCCGCTGCCCCGTTCCATGCGGTCCAGCGCGATCACCACCCCGGCCGGTTCGGCGCCCGCGCCGCGGATCAGGTCCACCGACTCGCGCACCGAGGTGCCCGCCGAAATCACGTCGTCGACGATCAGCACGCGGCCTTTCAGGGCCGCGCCAACTACCGTGCCGCCCTCGCCATGGTCCTTGGCCTCCTTGCGGTTGAACGCAAACGGCACATTGCGGCCCATGCCCGACAGCGCGATCGTGATGCTCGCCGCCAGCGGGATGCCCTTGTACGCCGGCCCGAACAGCACGTCGTACGCGATCCCCGAGTCGACGATGGCTTTCGCGTAAAATTCGCCCAGCCGTTTCAGCTTGTCGCCGTCGTTGAACAGCCCCGCATTAAAAAAATAGGGGCTCATGCGCCCCGCCTTGGTCTTGAACTCGCCAAAACACAGTACGTTTGAATCAATGGCGAATTCCACAAACTCGGCTTTGTAATCGGACATTTCTGGACTTTTCTTGAGTAATTAAGCGCAATGCGAATTATATCGGCCAACCTCAATGGCATCCGTTCCGCCGCTACCAAGGGCTTCTTCGACTGGCTGCCCGCCCAGGGCGCCGACATCGTCTGCGTGCAGGAGCTGAAAGCGCAGGCTGCAGACCTCAAACCCGAATTCATTCAATGCGACGGCCTGACCGGTGCCTTCCACTACGCCGAGAAAAAAGGCTACAGCGGCGTCGGCGTCTACACCCGCACGCCGCCGCAGCAGATTATCGAAGGCCTCGGCGTACCCGAATTCGATCTGGAAGGCCGCTATATCGAGGCCGATTATGGAAACCTCGCCGTCATTTCGCTCTACCAGCCCTCCGGCTCCTCGAGCGACGAGCGCCAGCAGGCCAAATTCCGCTTTCTCGACGCCTTCTTTCCGCATCTGGAAAAACTGGTCAAATGCGGCCGCGAAATCGTCATCTGCGGCGACTGGAACATCGCCCACAAGGAAATCGACCTGAAGAACTGGAAATCCAACCAGAAGAACTCCGGCTTTTTGCCCGAGGAGCGCGCCTGGATGACCCGCCTGTTCGACGAACTCGGCTGGGTTGACGTCTACCGCAGCCTGTATCCCGAACACACCGGCGAGGCCTACACTTGGTGGAGCAACCGCGGCCAGGCGTATGCCAAGAACGTCGGCTGGCGCATCGACTACCAGATCGCGACACCCGGCATCGCAAAAACTGCCCGATCCGCCAGCGTCTACAAGGACCAGCGCTTTTCCGACCATGCGCCGCTGATCGTCGATTACGATTACACCCCATGACCGTACGCGACCACCCCTGGCTTGCCGCCCTTGCGGTCTACACCCACCCGCGCGTGGTCGGCATGCTGTTTCTCGGCTTTTCCGCCGGATTGCCGCTGCTGCTGGTGCTGGGCACGCTGTCGTTCTGGCTGTCAGAAGCGAAAATTGACCGTGCAACCATCGGCCACTTTTCCTGGGTGGGGCTGGCGTATGGCTTCAAGTTCTTGTGGTCGCCACTGGTGGACCGGTTGCCGCTGCCGTTTCTGACTGCGCGGCTGGGCAAGCGGCGGGCGTGGCTGTTGCTGTCGCAGGGATGCATCGCCGCGGCGCTGCTGGGGATGGCGAACACCGACCCAGTGCTGAACCTCACCCACATGGTGTTCTTCGCGCTGGCCGTCGCGTTTGCCTCGGCGACCCAGGACATCGCACTCGACGCCTACCGCATCGAAGCGGTGGAAATCGAAAAACAGGGCGCGATGGCGGCGACCTATCAGGCTGGCTACCGCATCGCGATGATCACCGCCGGCGCGGGCGCGCTGTGGATCGCGGCGGCCTTCGACCCCAGTGAGGCGACCTACGATTTCCGTCCGTGGCAGGTGGCCTACACGGTGATGGCGGCGCTGATGGCGGTCGGCATCCTCACCACGCTGACCATCCGCGAGCCGGAAAAGAAAATCTCTCTCACCACCACCGAGCGCGAAGCGCACACGCGGGAGCGCTTTGCTGCAGCGGGTCTCACGGGCTGGCTGCTGACCGCGATGGCGTGGTTCCACAGCGCGGTGCTGGCACCCTTTATCGATTTCATCCAGCGCTACAAATGGCAGGCGGTGCTGATGCTGGCGCTGATCGCGGTCTACCGCATCTCCGACGTGGTGATGGGGGTGATGAGCAATCCCTTCTACCAGGAAATGGGCTTTACCAAGGACGAGGTGGCGACGGTGTCGAAGGTCTACGGCGTCATCATGACCATCCTCGGCGCGGGACTCGGCGGCCTCTTGGTGATGCGCATGGGCGTGATGCGCACGCTGTTTCTCGGCGCAGTGCTGTCGGCGGTGACCAACTTGCTGTTTGTCTGGCTCGCCGGGCGCGGCCACGACGTGGGCGCGCTGGTGTTCACGATTTCGGCCGACAACCTGTCGGCCGGCATCGCATCCTCCGCCTTCGTCGCTTACCTCTCGAGCCTCGTCAACCAGGCCTATTCGGCCACGCAGTACGCGCTGTTCACCTCGGTGATGCTGCTGTTGCCGAAGTTCATCGCGGGCTTTTCCGGCCAGTTCGTCGATGCCTGGGGCTGGGCGAATTTCTTCACCGGTACCGCGCTGATCGGCGTGCCGGTGCTGCTGCTGGTGTGGCTGGTCGGGCGACAGGCCGACCGGCTTGTTTCCAGCAAGTCCGAGGACAAGCCGGTTTAGGGTGTGTTCCGCACACCTGCCCTCGCGTACCCATCCATGATCGAATTTTCCCTGCTCGCTGCCCTCCTTGCCGGTCTGCTCGGCGGTGTGCATTGCGTCGGCATGTGCGGCGGCATCGTCGCGGCGTTTTCCTTCCGCGCCGACGGCAGTGCGCCGCCGTTCCGCCTGCACCTGGCCTACAACCTTGGGCGCATCACCAGCTACGCAATCTTCGGCGCGCTCGCCGGTGCGCTCGGCGCTTCGCTCAAACTCACCGGTTTCGTGCCGATACAAACGCTGCTCTACGTGCTGGCGCAGGTCGTGATGATCCTGCTCGGCCTCTACCTGGCCGGTTTCAACCAGTGGGTGCTGGTGTTCGAGCGCGCCGGCGGCGCGCTGTGGCGGCGGGTGAAGCCGCTGTTCCAGAAACTGCTGCCGGTGAAGACGCTGCCGCAGGCACTGCTGGCCGGCATGGCCTGGGGCTGGCTGCCGTGCGGACTGGTGTACTCGGTGCTGGTGTCGGCGCTGGCGGCGGGCAGCGCGCCCTCGGGGGCGGCGCTGATGCTGGCGTTCGGTCTTGGCACGCTGCCGAATCTGCTGGGCATGGGCCTGTTCGCGCGCCAGATCCAGCCTTTCATGCAGCAGCTGTGGGTACGCCGCGCGGCGGGCCTGACGGTGGCGGGTTTTGGCGTGTGGGGCCTGCTGGCGCTGGCCTATTCCCACTTCGCGCCATCCTGACGCGTACCCGAAAAAAGCCCCGGGACCAGGGCGGGTGTCTATTTATAGAACTTCTGATTGAAGACGATCTCACGCGTGGGCTCGCCTTCCATTTCCACCGTGGCGGTGAATTTCAGCGTATCGGGCGGCGCGACGCGGAATTCGCCCAGGTAGTAGATCGCGGCGCCTTCGCGGACTTCGCGCATCGCCACATTGGCCAGTTGCTGGTTGAGGTTGGTGACGTAGACGGTGAGCTTTGCCGGCATCGGCGACAGCGCGCCGACCGTGTTCTGCTTCAGGATCGACATGGTGACGAGACCGCGCGTCTTGCTGCGCTCGATCTTGTAGGCGCGCGCGACTTCGGGCAGCAGTTCGTTGGTGGTCAGCGCGTTGTAGTGGATCTCGATCGGGCCGAATTTCTGGGCGATTTCGGCGTGGGCGAGGGTTGCGGCAGAACACAGGCAGAGGGCGGCTAGCAGGCGCTTCATGGGTCTCTCCTTTTGTTTTGTTGTGGGCAATGCCCTACTGCTGGATTGTAGGCGCTAATTCGAGCGTGGCGAGCCAGGCTGTCAGCGCGTCGAGCACTTGGCTGGCCGCGAGATTCGACGCCTGCGCGGCGCCGGCGGCATCGTAGGTGGTCAAGGAAACCTGCTGCTCGAACACCCGGCGCCCCAGCACCGTGCGCTGTTTCAAGTCCACCAGCTCGGCGCGCAGCACCAGCTGCATATGTCCCGGCTGGCGGGTCGCGTCGTGATAGAACTCGATCAGTTCGGTGTCGAGCAGCATGTCGCCGCGAACATAGCCACCGGCGGCACTGACGTTCCAGATGCCCTGGCGGTCGAGCCGCGCCCGCATCAGGTCGGCGAAACGCTTGCCGGGACGCTCGGTCCAGCGCGCGAACTGATACTGGCCGCGGGTGCCGGCACTGCGGCTGAAAACGAGCTGTTCGGTGTCGTAAAAGCTGCCGGTCGCCGTGTCTAGCACCAGCAGGATGGGTGCGTCAGTACGCAGCGGCGCAGCGTCTCCGGCAGCGGTGGTATCGTTCAGCACGTAATAGACCACCGCTGGCCCGTCGTTCCTGCCACCCATGTTGATGCAGCCGGCAAGCATCAGGCTCAGCGCAGCAAGGGCCAGAAGGCGTGTTTTTCTCATGGCTGTTTTTCTCCGGGGCCGAGCTGCTGCGGGCCGGGGCCGAACAGGATCGTGCGCGGTTCGGACAGGCGCTGCCCGGCCGTGGTGAGGGTGTCGGCGCTGGTCCGGATATCGCGGCTGACGTTGGTCAGCTCCAGCGTGCCGGTTTCGGTGAGCTGCTGGATTTGCACGGAAATCAGGCTGGCGTCGCGCTGCAGCGCCTCCAGCGCGACCGAGGCTTCCTTCAGCACGGCCTCGGCATTGTTGCCGACACCGACGATGCTGCCTTCGGCACGGGTGGCGGCCTGGCTGATGCTGGCGCCGGCAAAGCGGAATTCGTCGGAAGCGTCGCGGATGCCCTGCACCGCGGCATCAAGGCTCTCCTTGTTGGCGGCCAGGTGGGCAGACAATTCATTGAGGTTGGCTAGCGTCTGGCTGATCGAGCGCTGGTTCTCGTCGGACAGCAGCGTATTCATTTTCTCCAGCACCTGCGCGCCGTTAACCGACAGCCGCGAGAAGGCGGTGGCGACCTTGTCGATGTCGGAGCTGCCCTCGGCGATGACCGGGTAACGCTCGCCCTTGGGCGCCTTGTCGAGCAGCGGGCTGCTGCTCAGGCCATTGTTGATTTCGACCGATGCGATGCCGGTGACCAGGTTGCGCTTGATGTAGGCCTCGGCGCCGGCATGCACCGGCACGCCCTCGTCGATGCGCGCAGTGACGCTGACGGCTTCGTCGCCGCCCTCGGCAAAGCGATAGCTGTCGACCACACCGACCTTGATGCCGCGCATCTTCACCGGACTGCCGATTGCCAGCCCGTCGAGCGACTGCTCCTTGAAATACAGGGTATAGGTCTGGTACGCAATGGTGTCCGCCGCGCCTGCCAGCCACACGATGGCGGCCGTCATCAGCGCGATCACCACCAGCACCAGGGTGCCCACCAGGGTATAGCGGCCTTCAGTTTCCATGCGCCATTGTCTCCTCCGATGCCCGTGCGGCAAAGTAGTCCTTGAGCCACGGGTCGTCGATGCGTTTCAGTTCGGCCACGGTGCCGCTGCCAAGCACGCTGCCGTTCGACAGCACGATGACGCGGTCGATGATGGAAAACAGTGTATCCAAGTCGTGGGTGACGAGGAATACGGTGAGGCCGAGGCTGTCGGCCAGCAACCGGATCAGCGAATCGAATGCACGTGCTGAAATCGGGTCGAGACCGGACGTCGGCTCGTCGAGAAACAGCAGTTCGGGGTCAAGCGCCAGCGCGCGTGCCAGCGCCACCCGTTTGCGCATACCACCGGACAGTGCACTCGGACGCTTGCTGGCCGTATCCAGCGGCAGGCCCACCAGCGCGAGCTTGAGCCGCGCCAGCTGGCGGCAGGTCGCGTGCGGCAGGTCGGTGTGCTCGAACAGCGGCGTGGCGACGTTGTCTTCCACCGTCATCGAGGAAAACAGGGCGCCGTCCTGGAACAGCACGCCGAAACGCCGCCGCAGCGCATTCATCTGTTCCGGCGTGCTGTCCCACACCGATTGCCCGAACAGTTCGATATGGCCCGCCTGCGGTCTCAGCAAACCGATGATTTCGCGCAGCAGCACCGACTTGCCGGTGCCGCTGCCGCCGATCAGCGCGATCACTTCGCCGCGCGCCACGGTCAGACTGAGGTCGCGATGAATGCTGTGCCCGCCCAGCGTGGTGGACACATCGCGGACGTCAATGACGTTATCGTTCATCAGATGCCCAGCTGCACGAATGCGACCGCAAAAATCGCGTTGAGGATGATGATGGCGACCAGGCTCTGCACCACAGTGGAGGTGGTGTTGGTGCCGACACTGCGCGAGTCGCGGGTGACCGCGAAACCCATGCGGCAGGCGATCAGCGCGATGAAGATGGCGAACACCGGGGCCTTGCCCAGCCCCACCAGCAGGGTCTTCAGCAGCAGCACATCGGCCATCCGGTCCATGAACATGTGGGTCGAGATATCCAGCTGCTGCTGCGCCACCAGCATGCCGCCGGCGACACCGGCGACATTGCCGATGAACACCAGGAGCGGCATCGCGAGCAGCAGTGCCAGCATGCGCGGAATCACCAGTACCGCCAGCGGCGACAGGCCGAGCGTGGTGATGGCGTCGATTTCCTCGGTGACCTTCATGGTACCGATCTGCGCGGTGATGGCCGCGCCGGTGCGCCCGGCCACCAGCACCGCGACAATGACCGGCGAAATCTCGCGCAGGATCGCCATCAGGATGCCATCGACGACAAAGATATTGGCCCCGAACTGCTGCGCCTGGTCGCCCAGCAGATAGGCGAACACCACGCCGAGCAGGAAAAGCATCCCGGTCACGATGGGGATCGCGCCGACGAAGATGTCGCGCACCTGGGCGCCGAATTCGCGCCAGCGCCAGCGGCCCGGATGCTGCACCAGATCCGCAATCTCGATGGCGAGATGACCGATGAAGGCGAGCAGGCCGGTGAGATTCCGCCACAGCGACAGCGTTCCGCGCCCGGTCAGCGCACGCATGCCTTCGCGGCGTGGCGCAATGTGCCGGGCCGTCGCTGCAGTATGCGGCGCCACCAGATCGAACATCGCCAGGTGCCGCGGCTGAAAGGCGCGCAGTTCCGGCATCGGATCGCTGGCCAGCGGACGCGCTGCAGTGAGCAGCAGCCACGCGCCATTGGTGTCGAGCTGGGTGACGCCGGCGCCGTCGAGCACGCGTACGGTCTTGCCGGCGAGATCCGGCAACGCGGCCGCGGCCTCGGCCTGCCAGACGCCGCTGGCGATCAGTGCGCCCTGTTCCTCGTCGTAGTGCGCGCGCGGATCAGCCATCAAAGGCCCAGCGGGTTGTTGGGGTCGATGCCGGGCATGAAAGGCAGGCCGCGCTCACGGTGGGTGACCTGATAGACGCAGCCGATCCAGTTGCCGATCACCGCCTCGGCGGTGTCGTGCCAGGTGTTGTCGAGCTGCGGCAGCAGGTGTGCCTCGGGAAAGGCGAGCGTCTCGCCCGCCTGCATGCGGCTGCCGAATTCGGCCAGCAGCGCCTGCGCCTGGCGGTTGAAATAACGCACCGGAAAAGGCGGAAACGCGGGCAGCTTGCCGGTGGCGGCCAGCATCAGGTCGCGCTTGTATTCCTTCAAGAGCGACACCGTGTCGTATTCGGGATGGCCCTGGAAAAACACCGTGCGCAGGCCGTCGTGGCTCACCCCCAGGTGCACGCCGGCTTCCGCGCTTTCGACCAGCACCTTGAGGCCGGCCGCCTCGAACTGCACGCGCGACACGTCGTTCCAGCGCGAATGCGGCACATCGAAGCGCGTGTTGACGTCGGCCACCAGCGGGTGGCGCGCATCGGTGACACGGTGCTCGAACACGCCCCAGATCTTGTGCGGCTGCTTCACCCGCGTCTGGTTGTGGCGAAACTGCAGCACCGCATGGGTGGCCAGGCACGAACACAGGGTCGAGGTGACGTTGTCCCAGGCCCAGTCGATCACCTCGATCAGCGGCTGCCAGAACGCCTCGTCGGCGAGATTGGGGTGGCTGACGTTGGCGCCGGTGATGATCAGCGCGTCGAGGCCTTGTTCGCGAATGGTGTCGAACGATTCGTAGAACTGCGCAATATGCGCCTGCGCCGCCTCGCCGCGCGGCAGCGTCGGCAGCGTGAAGGGGTGCATGTAGAACTGCGCGATCGGGTTGGATTCGCCGACCAGCCGGTAGAACTGCCGCTCGGTCGCTTCCAGCGCCGCGTCCGGCATCATGTTCAGGAGGCCGACGTGCAGTTCGCGGATTTCCTGCCTGGCCGCGCGCTCGGTCGACAGCACCGTGATGCCGTCGCCGCGCAGGCGGTCGAAGGTGGGCAGCGCGTTATGCGCGACCAGCGGCATTCAATCCCCCTGATCCCTGATCCCTGAATCCTGAATCCTGAATCCCGGCCCCTGAATCCTTGCGAGCAATCGCGCTTTCCAGCAGCGCCAGGAAATCGCGCTCGTTGCGCACCTGCGCGATTTCCTGCGACGTGACCGTGTAGCCGTGCGGCTGCGCGATCGCCTCGTAGCGCGGAATGCGCGAATGGAACAAACGCGGGAACACCCAGCGCGCGAAGTCGTCCGGCTCGATCTGGGCGACGAATTCGAGACCCTTTTCCCGCAGATACACCGGCAGTTGCTCGGCGAGAAACGCCGGGCGGAAATACAGCGGCTTGGGATCGGACTGCGCGCGCCGGATCAGCGTGTCCTCCTCCTCGCGCGTGGTGGTCTGGATATAGAGGATCAGCGTGTGCTCGGCCAGCAGTTCGACCACGCCGGGCGCGTCGAGCTCGCACAGGCTGCCGCCCACGTCGTTGACGAAATGGGGGTAGCCATAGACGTCCTGCCCCTTGCGGATGAAGGCCGGCACATCCTTCATGGCGGCGATCTCGGCATCGCGGTAGGCCGCCTGGCGGCGCGAGAACTCGTCCAGCGGCAACCCGCCCCACTCCGGCCCACCGAGCTTGCCGACGAAGGTGAGCACCGGCCCGAGGTCGTGGATCTTGATATTGTTCTTGATGTCGATCCAGTCGCGCCGCAGCAGGTCGCGCAGGAACGGTACCTGCATCGCCTGGTGCTTGATCAGGTCCAGGATCGGCTCGTCGAGATAACGCGTGCCGATGCGGTAGTCACCGGAAAAATGAAACCAGTCGTGACCACGCAGCATGGACGAGATATGCGTCTTGCCGACGCCGGACATGCCAAGCAGGGTAATCCGCTTGGTCGGCCAGGCGCGAAAGCTTTCAGGAGTGAAGTGCATGGACTCGATTTTCGTATGATTAGCGCGAAGCCTACCGAAAAGCCATCCAATTAAAAAGGGCGCACCCCGCTTTGGTGCACGGCGGCACGCACCCCGCACCAATTGTGCCCATCCACCGCCGGTCGCTCATTCTGCCCATTCCGGCATCATGCGCCCCTCCCCCAGCAATGGCACGCCTTGCCGGGATGCCGCTCCGCCGGCACGCGGTTGGCACAACGGTTGCTATGACTCCTGTACCGGGAGCAGCGGCGCAGCGCGTCCGCCAGTACCGCGAAGAAGGGCTAGGGTTCCAGTCCCGTAGGGATGCTGGCCCGTGAGCCGCCGGTTCCGCCGACAGGCGGGACTCCACGGAGGGACAAAAGCCCGGGAGCCATATGTCACTGTTCGTCCACCACCCCGCCTTCTGGCGCACCCTGCGGCGCTTCCCCGACTTCCATGAATAGGTGGACGCCTCCCCCGCCTTTCGGAACGGTCGCGACGGACACCGCCGCGCCGCTCGACATCACGCGCCTGCTCACCACCATTACCGACAACCTCGTCGGCATGGTCTACCGCTGCCGCATCGACGCGATCTGGACCATGGAATACGTCAGCGAGGGCTGCCACAAGCTCACCGGCTACCGCCCCGACGAACTGGTGTTCAACAATCGCGTGTCATACGACCAGATGACGCTGCCGGAAGACCGCGAGCGCGTCAGCCGGACCATCCACGACGCGCTCGAAGCCAACGAGACCTTCGACGTGGAATACCGCATCCGCCGTGCCGACGGCCGCATGCGCTGGGTGCTGGAGCGCGGGGTTGGCCTGCGCGACGCGCACGGACAGTTGGCCTGGATCGAGGGCTTCATCCAGGACATTTCCGAACGCATGGCCGCCAACGAGACGCTGCACGAGGCGGTTCGGCGCTACCGCAGCCTGTTCGAACATGCCACCGAAGGCATCTACCAGACCACACCGGAAGGCCGTTACCTCAACGCCAACCCGGCGCTTGCGCGCATCTACGGCCATGCCTCGCCGGATGCGCTGATTGCGCATCTGCACGACATTCCGCGCCAGCTCTACGTGCTGCCGGAACGGCGCGCCGAATTCGTGCGCCTGATGCAGGAACAGGGCGCGGTGCGAAATTTCGAATCGCAGGTGTACCGATACGACGGCCGCATCATCTGGATTTCCGAGAACGCGCGCGCGGTGAAAAATGCCGACGGCAGCGTGCAGTTTTTCGAAGGCACCGTGGTCGACGTCACCGAGCGCAAGCAGCACGATGCCGAACTCGAATACCAGGCCAGCCACGACAGCCTGACCGGCCTGCCCAACCGCTCGCTGCTGCGCGACCGCATCGAGCAGGCCATCGGCAAAGCACGGCGCGACAAGCATCTGGTCGCGGTGGTGTTCGTCGACCTCGACCACTTCAAGCTGATCAATGACAGCCTCGGCCACCACGTCGGCGACCGTCTGCTGCTGGAGGTCGCCGACCGTCTGATGGCCTGCGTCCGCGGCCACGACAGCGTGGCGCGCCAGGGCGGCGACGAGTTCGTCATTGTGCTCACCGAACAGCACGACGAGAACGAAATCATTTCCATCGTCAGCCGCCTGCTCGAGGCGATCTCGCAGCCCTGGGTGGACGAAGGCCAGGAATACGGACTCAGCTGCAGCGTCGGCATCAGCTGCTTCCCGCAGGACGGCGACGATCCCGACGCCCTGCTGCGCTGCGCCGACGCCGCCATGTACAAGGCCAAGGCCTCCGGACGCAGCACCTACCATTTCTTCACGCCCGAACTGAATCAGGCGATCAGCGAACGCCTCGAGCTCGAGAACAGCCTGCGTCACGCGCTCGAGCGCGATGAATTCCTCGTCTATTACCAGCCGCGCATCGAGGTCGCCAGTGGCAGCATCGTCGGCGCCGAAGCCCTGATCCGCTGGAATTGTCCGGGCAAGGGCCTGATTCCGCCGGACAGCTTCATTCCGATCGCGGAGGAAACCGGCCTCATCATCCCGATCGGGCAATGGATCCTGCAGGAAGCCTGCCGCCAGAACAGCGCCTGGCAATGCGCCGGCCTGCCGCCGATCAGCATCTCGGTGAACCTGTCGCCGATCCAGTTCCGCCATGCCGACCTGGTGGACTCGGTGGCGGACGCACTCGCGCAGGCCGGTCTCGATCCGGCCTGTCTGGAGCTGGAACTGACTGAATCCTTCGTCATGCAGGACGCCGAACGCATCAATATCGCGATGCAGTCCCTGAAAAAACTCGGCGTCGACATCGCCGTGGACGACTTCGGCACCGGCTATTCGAGCCTGAGCTATCTCAAGCGTTTTCCGGTCGACCGCCTCAAGATCGACAAGAGCTTCGTGCGCGACATCGACACCGACCCCGACGACGCCGCCATCGTGCGCGCCATCATCACCCTCGGCCACGCGCTCGGGCTCAAGGTGGTGGCCGAGGGCGTGGAAACGCCTGCTCACCTCGAATTTCTGCAGCGGCACGGCTGCGACGAACTGCAGGGCTACTACTTCAGCCGACCGGTCCCGGCCGCCGGGATGGAGGCCCTGATGCGCGGTCCGGAAAACGCCTGCTGCCATTGCCGGGCCACCCTCGACACGCACACCGCCAGCGCATGCGGCTGCGAAGCACAGGTTTTCGAATGACCGCGCGCATCCCCGTGCCGCCCGCGAGCATGATCGAGCCGCCCGCCCCGGTTCCCGCGGCCTATCTCGGCGTCTGGCAGCGCAGCCTGCTGCAGACGCCCGCCGCGCGCGACACAACGAGCCGCGTGCTGTGGCTGCAGACGCCGCGCTGGCACGCCGACCTGCGCATCCCGGCCGGCCGACCGGATTTCACCGGCGTGACGAGCCTCACCGAATGCGATGACGCCCAGCTCGCCTGGCTCGCCACCCAGCAGGGTTTCTGCGGCGTCACCCAGGTCGACGGCGAACGCTGCACCTGGCATCGGCAGATTGACATTCAGCCTGCTGACGGCAGTCGCGACACCGGCCGCATGATCATCGACGGCGAGCGCATGACCGAAACCGGCATCGAAGCGGACTATCTGGAAATCTGGGAACGCCTGCCGCACAGCCGTGGCGGCGTGGCGGCGCTCGAACTGGCGGCAGAATTAGGCTGCCCGCCCACCCGCCCTACCTGGCTGCTGGTCGCCGGCGACTGCTTCATGTTCGTGCGCGGCCGCACCGCGCACTTGCCGCGCGCAGCCAATCTGACCACGCTGATCGCCCAGGCCCGGCCCGACCGCGAACAACTGCTTGCATGGCTCGATATCGAAATCAGCTTCGGCCGCCGCTCCGGCGCTGTGCCCTGGCGCATCGAACATTCCACCCTGCCTTTCCGCGAGGGACAGTGCGTCACGTCTCCCGGCGCGCTCCAGCGCCGCGGCCACCAGCGGGTCGTTGAAGGCCGGGGCGAACGCCGCTGGATGATTCTGGACTGGGCAGTGACAACGCTGTAACCCGCAGTGGGCGCCGGCAAACCGCCGGCAGGCAGGCAGTGCCCTAGAATGCGGGTTCCGTATTCCCCTGCCGAGGACATTCATGAGTCTTGAGCAGATGCTCATCGTCGGCATCCTCTTCGCTACCGTCGGCATGTTTCTGTGGGGACGCTGGCGCCACGACATGGTGGCGGTAGGCGCGTTGCTGGCCTGCGTGTTTGCCGGCCTGGTTTCGACCGCCGACGCCTTTGCCGGCTTTGCCCATCCGGCGGTGATCACCGTGGCCTGCGTCCTGGTGTTGAGCCACGGTCTGCAGACGTCGGGCGCGGTGGACGCCCTGACCCGCCGCGTGCTGCCCGCTCAGGCCGGGCCGACACTGGCGATTCTTTCGCTGACTGCGCTGGGGGCGCTGCTGTCCGCCTTCATGAACAATGTCGGCGCACTGGCGCTGCTGATTCCGGTGGCGATGCAGCTGGCCAGCCGCCTCGACCTGCCGCCCGGCAAGGTGCTGATGCCGCTTGCCTTCGGCTCGATTCTCGGCGGCACCACCACGCTGATCGGCACGCCGCCCAACCTGATCGTATCCGGCCTGCGCGAAGAAGCCGGCCTCGGCAGCTTCGGCATGTTCGACTTCAGCCCGGTGGGCGTCGCACTCACGCTCTTGGGCGTGGCTTTCATCGGCCTCGTCGGCTGGCGTCTGGTGCCGGCTCGCACCCGGACGGACGCCGAGGGCTTCGATACCGGCACCTACCTGACCGAGGCGCGGGTGACCGAGAACAGCAAGGCGGCCGGCATGAAGCTGCACGAAATCGAGACGGCGCTGGAGGTCGCGGAAGCACAGATCATCGGCCTGGTGCGCAACGACGTGAGGGTGTCGGCCCCGAATGCGGGCCGTCATATACTGGCCGGCGACATCCTGATCATCGAAGCCGAAGCGGAAACGCTGGCCAATGCCCTGTCCAGTCTCGGGCTGGTGCTGGAGGAATCCCAGTCCATCGTGGACAAGGAAGATGCCGGCGATGCCGCCCCGCCGGACGAAAGCAAGAAGGCGCCGCCGTCGGATGAAATTGCGCTGGTGGAACTGGCGATCCTGCCGTCTTCCGGCCTGCTTGAGCGCACGCCGAGCGACATCCAGCTGCGCAGCCGTTACGGCATCAACCTGCTCGCGGTCTCAAGCCAGGGCAAGCGCAGCCGGGCCCGGCTGCGTACCTATCGTTTCAAGGCGGGCGACGTGCTGCTGATGCAGGGCACGCCGGAAGCCATCGCCGAATTCGCTTCCGCCGCCAGCTGCGTGCCGCTGGCCGAGCGCGCGCTCTACATTCCGGATAAGCGCAAGGCCATCACCGCGAGCCTCATCCTGGGTCTGGCGGTCGTCGTCGCGGCGCTGGGAGTGCTGCCGATCGCGGTCGCCTTCACCGCCGGCGTGCTCGCCTCGATGGTGCTGCGCACGGTGCCGCCGCGCGCGGTCTACGAGGCCATCGACTGGCCCGTCGTCATCCTGCTCGGTGCGCTGATTCCGGTGGCAGGCGCCATGCAGAGCACCGGCACCGCCGACCTGATCGCCCGCTTCCTGCTTGACCACATTGCCCAAGGCCACGCCGTCATCGCGCTGGCGACGCTCCTCATCGTCACCATGATGCTGACCGACCTGATGAACAACGCGGCCACCGCGGCAGTGATGTGCCCGATCGCGCTGGGCGCCGCCAGCCAGCTGGGCGCCAATCCGGACACCTTCCTGATGGCGGTGGCGGTGGGCGCCTCGTGCGCCTTCATGACGCCGATCGGCCACCAGAACAACACCCTGATCCTCGGGCCGGGCGGCTTCCGCTTCGGCGACTACTGGCGCATGGGCCTGCCGCTGGACGTGATCGTCATTGGCGTCAGCCTGCCGATGCTGTTGTGGGTGTGGCCCTTGTGAATCGCACCCCACAGGCAAAGGATTATTTCCTGATGCCTTGAAACACGGCACGTTTCTGTCGTTATCCCTTATTTCGCAGCCAACCACGCCCGCCATCCCCCGCACGCCGTGATGTCCTTCGCATCGGCCACGCCGAGGCCTTCGCAGATAAACCCGTTCACCACCGATCCATCGTCCAGCTCCAGCTTGCCGATGCCGAGCGGCGCAGGGATGCCGGCGACAAAGGAACCGAACTGGCGGGCGGGCATTTCCCAGACTTCGCAGGCGATCGATGCGCCGCCCGCTGCTACTTTGATAAGCCCCGGGCGTTTGCCATCGGGCAGGGCATAGAAGCGGTATTTGGGCGCGGTCTGCGTCGCGCTCACCAGCCGCGCGCTGCGCTCGGTGAGCTGGTGATTGAGCGGCAGGCCCGAGAGATGTGCGCCAACGACGGCGACGCGGACCTGGCCATCCGGCAGCAGGGTCAATTTAGCGGCAGGCGGCAGCGCGTGATCGGTGGCGCCCAGCTTGCCGCCCAGCGCCTGCTGCATTCTGGAGGCCAAATGCAGCAACGGGCCGTCCTGGTGCGGTGGTGCGATCAGGGTGACGCCGAACGGCAGGCCGTCGTTCTGGAACCCAGCCGGCACGGCGGTGGCGGCGAGATCGAGCAGGTTCATGAAGTTGGTGTAATAGCCCAGGTTGGCGTTGAGGCGGATGGGGTCGGCCTCCATTGCGTCCACGCGATAGATCGTGCCCGCGGTGGGGGTGAGCATGACGTCGATGTCGTTCCACACGGCATCGCACACCCGCTTGGCCGCACGCAACTTGTATAGATGGGCGAAGGTGTCGGCGGCGCTGGTGGCGCGGCCGCCGGCGATGATCTCGCGCACCGGTGGGAAAACCTTATCGGGTTGCGCATCGAAGAAGTCACGGATGGCGAGGTAGCGCTCGGCGACCCAGGGACCGCCATAGAGCAGGCGCGCGGTGTCGAGGAAGGGCGCGAGGTCGATCTCGACCGGGGTACCACCCAGCGTTTTCAATCGCTCCACCGCCTCACCGAACAGCCGCGCTGCCTCACGATTGCCAAAGAATTCCAGGTCCTTGGCCATCGGCATGCCGAACGTGAAATTTTCAGCGCGGCCGAAATCGAAGCCGTAAGGCGCGAGCGGCCGCGAATACTCATCGTCCGCATCGAAGCCGGCGGCGACCGCCAGCACGCGCTCCGCATCCTCGGCGGTGAGCGTGAAGATCGACACCGCGTCGAGCGAACGGCAGGCCGGCACGACACCGCGCGTCGACAGCGCGCCGCAACTCGGTTTGTGCCCGATCAGGTTGTTGAACGCCGCCGGCACACGGCCGGAGCCGGCGGTATCGGTGCCGAGCGAGAAACTCGCCAGGCCGAGCGCCACCGCGACGGCCGAGCCGGAACTGGAACCGCCGGAAATGAAATCGGGATTGAAGGCGTTTCGGCAGGCGCCGTAGGGCGAACGGGTGCCGTTCAATCCGGTGGCGAACTGATCGAGATTGGTCTTGCCCAGCGGAATCGCGCCGGCATCGATCAGGCGCGCAACGACGGTCGCGTGTCGCTCAGGCGTATACGCATACTCCGGGCAGCCGGCGGTGGTGGGCAAGCCGGCGAGATCGATGTTGTCCTTGATGGCGAAGGGGATGCCGTAGAGCGGCAGGGTCGCGATGTCCTGGCCTTCGAGCTTCCTTGCATAGGCCCGCAGGGTGTCGGCGTCGAGACGGCTTATCCAGATGGCGTGGCTGTCTTCGCTGCCCAGCCGGCCGAGCAGATCGTCCACCAGTGCAAGCGGCGTGAGTTCGCCCGACTGATAGCGCTGGCGCAGGGTGGCGATGTCGAGCGATGGTTTCATTGTCTATTCCTCACTCGCTCACCAGCACCAGCAGGTCCTGCCCGGCGGACACCTGCCCGCCCTCGCGGCAGAACACCTTGTGGATGCGGCCGTCGCACGGCGCCAGCACGGCGAATTCCATTTTCATCGATTCGATGATGACGAGTGTGTCGCCCTGCTTCACTGTGGCGCCCGCTTCCACTTCGACTTTCCACACGTTGCCGGCGACGTGGCTGGCGAGTGCGCGGCCGTTCTCGGGCAGGTCGAGTTCGCTGTCGGGCGCGGCTTCGGCCACGGTCTGGTCGCTTGCGTAGTCGGCCTGGCCGCTTTCGCGCCAGCGTTCGCGCTCGGCGTCGAACGAGGCCTGCTGCTGCGTCTTGAACGCGGTGATGGACGCATTGTTGTCGGAGAGAAACTGGTTGTATTCGCGCAGGCTGAAGGTGGTTTCCTCGATCTTCAGCTGGTAGCGGCCGAGCGGGAAATCCTCGCGGATTTTAAGCAGTTCATCCGCGCTCACCGGGAAGAAGCGCACCTGGTCGAAGAAACGCAGCAGCCAGGGTTTGCCGTCGGTGAAGTCGGCAGTCTGCCGCCAGCGGTTCCACATCTGCAGTGTGCGGCCGACGAACTGGTAGCCGCCGGGGCCTTCCATGCCGTAGACGCACATATAGGCGCCGCCGATGCCGACGGCGTTTTCGGGCGTCCAGGTGCGGGCGGGGTTGTACTTGGTGGTGACGAGGCGATGACGCGGATCGACCGGGGTGGCCACCGGCGCGCCGAGGTAGACGTCGCCGAGCCCCATGACCAGATAGCTGGCGCCAAAGACGATCCGCTTCACTTCCTCGATCGATTCGAGGCCGTTAATGCGCCGGATGAATTCGATGTTACTGGGGCACCAGGGCGCGTCCTTGCGCACCGACTGCATGTATTTCTCGATCGCCAGTTGGGTGGCGGCATCGTCCCACGACAGCGGGATGTGAACAATGCGGGTCGGCACCTGCATGTCCTCGATCGCGGGCAGCGCCTTTTCCGCGGCGAGCAGCAGGTCCATCAATTTGCTCAGCGGCAGCACGCGCGAGTCGTAGTGCACCTGCAGCGAGCGGATGCCGGGGGTGAGGTCTAGGATGCCCGGCACGGCCATCGCCTGGAGATGCGTCATCAGCGCATGCACGCGGAAGCGCAGGTTGAGGTCGAGCACCAGCGGGCCGTATTCGATGAGCAGGTACTTGTCGCCGGCGCGGCGGTAGACGACGGCGACGGGATTATCGGTGTCGGACGTGCGGTGCAGCACGGGTTCGGCGAGCGGGCCGCTATCTGCGATCAATGCAGGCGCAGCCGGGGCAGCGAGGCTGGCGATGGCAGCATCCTGCGTCGCTTCCATCTGTTCGGCCTGCGTCTGCGAGAGGCGCTTGAAGCGCACCGTATCGCCGGGACGCAGCTGGCCCATCTTCCACAGTTCGGCTTGCACGATGGTCGCCGGGCAGACGAAGCCGCCGAGGCTGGGGCCGTCCGGACCGAGGATCACCGGCATGTCGCCGGTGAAGTCGACCGCGCCGATCGCGTAGGCGTTGTCGTGAATGTTGGACGGATGCAGACCGGCTTCACCGCCGTCCTTGCGCGCCCATTCTGGACGCGGACCGATCAGACGAACGCCAGTGCGACTAGAGTTGTAATGGACCTCCCAGTCGGTGGCGAAGAACATCCCGATGTCGGCGTCGGTGAAGAAATCCGGCGCGCCGTGCGGACCGTAGAGCACGCCGATTTCCCAGACGTGGGTGTAGGCGGGGATCAGCGCGGCGGGCAGCGTATTCTCGCTGACCGCGGATTCCGATGCGGAAACATGCAGCACATCGCCGACCCGCAGGGTGCGCCCGGCATGGCCGCCGAACTGGCCCAAGGTGAACGTGGATTTGCTGCCGAGATAATCCGGCACGTCGAAGCCACCGCGCACCGCGAGGTAGGTGCGGCAGCCGGTGTCCCTGATCGCGCCAAGCTTGAGCATACTGCCGGCCTTCACGGCGTGCGCGGTCCAGTTGGTGAGCGACACCCCGTCCAGTTCGGTCCCCATCTCGGCGCCGGCGAGCGCGATCACTGCATCGCAGTTGAAGCGCAGCGTGGGGCCGGCGACGGTCAACTCGAGCGCAGCCATTCCTTCGGCGTTGCCGGCCAGGCGATTGGCGAGCCGCAGCGCCAGCGCGTCCATCGGCCCCGACGGCGGAACGCCGACGTCCCAGTAGCCGGTGCGGCCCGGCCAGTCCTGGATACTCGACTGCACCCCAGGTTCGATGACGTCGACAGTCGCGGGATGGTAGCGGAAGGCATTCAGATAACGCGTGGTCTGGCGCCCTTCCACGTACACCGCATCGCGCACGATCTGGCCAAGGTAACCGAGGTTGGTCTCGATTCCGGCGATGCGGGTATTCGCCAGCGCCTGCTGCATTTTTTCCAGCGCCTCGGTGCGGTCACGACCCTTGACGATGAGCTTCGCCACCATCGGGTCGTAGAACGGCGGCACCTCGGCGCCGCGCTCGACCCAGGTCTCGATCCGCGCACCCTGCGGGAACACCAGTTCGGTCAATACGCCGGCGGCGGGCTGGAAGTCCTTGCCCGGGTCTTCGGCATAGAGTCGCACCTGCATCGACGCGCCCTGGGGTTCGGCCTTGAATCCGGATAGATCCAGTTCGCCGGCGGCCTCTTTCACCATCCATTCGACCAGATCGACGCCGGTGACTTCCTCGGTGACGCCATGCTCGACCTGCAGCCGCGTGTTCACTTCCAGGAAGTAGAACTGACCGCTCAAGGTGTCGTAGACGAACTCGACCGTGCCGGCGGAGCGGTAGCCGACCGCCTCGCCGAGGCGCACGGCGGTGGCGAGCAATTGTTTGCGTTGCACATCGGTGAGGCCCGGCGCAGGGGTTTCCTCGATGACCTTCTGGTTGCGCCGCTGCACCGAACAGTCGCGCTCGCCCAGCGCGACCACGTGCCCCTTGCCGTCGCCGAATAACTGCACTTCGATGTGGCGCGCGTGCTCGACATACTTTTCAAGAAAGATGCCGGCCTCCTTGAAGTTGGCGCGCGCCAGCCGCTCGACCGACTGGAAAGCTTCCACCAGTTCGTCGGCACTCCAGATCAGACGCATGCCGATGCCGCCGCCGCCGGCGGTGCTCTTCAGCATCACCGGGTAGCCGATGCGCGCGGCTTCGGCCTGGGCATGGCCGGCGTCGGAGAGCAGCCCCGAGCCGGGTAGCAGCGGTACCTTGTTATGTTCGGCCAGATCGCGTGCAGTGTGCTTGAGTCCGAAGGCGCGCATCTGGTCCGGGCTGGGGCCGATGAAGGCGATGCCGGCCGCTGCACAGTCCTCGGCGAAGCCAGGGTTCTCGGAGAGGAAGCCATAGCCGGGGTGGATGGCCTGGGCGCCGGTGGCCTGTGCGGCTTCGAGGATTTTCTCGGCGCGCAGGTAGCTCTGCGCGGCTGGCGCCGGGCCGATTTCCACTGCTTCGTCGGCGAGGCGTACGTGCAGGCTGTGGCGATCGGCCTCGGAATAGACGGCGACCGACTTCACCCCCAAGCGGCGCAGGGTGCGGATGATGCGGCAGGCGATGGCGCCGCGGTTGGCGATCAGGACTTTCTTGAACATCGTTTACCTGGTGCGGGGCGTCCCGCATCTTTACACGGCCGGCCCGGGTCGTCCCGGACCGGATTTATTGCGGGTTCCAGAGGAGGAACCGGGCCGGTGTCGGATTGTAGGCGTTGCAGGGATTGTTGAGCTGCGGACAGTTTGAGACCAGCATCCACAGGTTCATTTCGGCGCGCAGTTCGACGTGCTTGCCGGGGGCCGAGACGCCGTCGGCGAAGCTCAGTTCGCCCGCTTCGGTCACCGGCACGTTCATGAAGAAGTTGATGTTGGGCACCAGGTCACGCTTGCCCAGGCCGATGTCGGCGTGCTGCAGCGCCGTCAGGTAATTGTCGCGGCAGCTGTGCATGAACTTTTTCTGCAAGGCGTAGCGCACCGTGTTGCTCTCGGCCGCGCAGGCACCGCCGAGGGTGTCGTGGCGACCGCAGGTGTCGGCGACGATGGTCAGCATGGGATTGCCGTCGTCGCTGTACAGCACCGAGCCGGTGGTCAGGTAGATGCCGCCCTGGCGCAGGATGGTTTCGGTGGCGCTGTAGTGCTCGGCGCCGTCGTCGCGGTTGTAGAAGATCACGTCGACGGCCTGATTGCCTTCGAGGTCGACGATGCGCAGCGTCTGGCCCTTGTCGATCGCCAGCAGGTAGGGTTCGCCGGCGGGCAGGGTGTGGTCAAGCACAGCGGCCTCGGGGGCGAGCGTGCTTTCATGGATGCGAATGGCGGCAGCAGTCATGGCAGGTGCCTCAGGTCAGGTAGAGCAAATCGGTGTTGTGCAGGGCGCGCGCGTTTTCCGGGCGAAAGCCGCGGCAGTAGTCGTCCCTGGGCGCCGGTCCGGAGCGCCATACGGCCAGGCCGACCTTGCAGGTCGGGTAGACCGGCGCCGGGTTGAGCGGATGCGGCGCGGCGGAAAACGCGACCAGCACGTCCATGTCCATGCGCAGGTCGACAAAGTCGCCGGCCTGGGCATGGTCGGGCACGAAGCGGAAGCGCCCTTCGTCGTCGACCGTGATCTTGCTGAAGACATTGACCGGCGCCACCAGATCGCGCTTGGCCAGGCCGTATTTGCCGATCTCGATCAGCAGGCCGTCGCGGCCGGAACGCGTCATGCCGTTGCGGTTGGCCTGGTAGGCATGCTCGCCGTATTTTTCATGCATCAGGCGGTTGTCGAGCAGCATGCCGAGCGGGTCGTGCCAGCCCAGGCTGTCGGCCGTGAACGAGGCCATGGCCCGGCCCATGTCGCTCATCAGCACGTGGCCGCGCGTGTAGTGCGCGGTGTGCTGGGCCTTGAGCGAATCGGGCATGTTGTAGCGCTCGAGCTTTTCCTGCGCCGAATACAGCACCAGCGACAGGTTGGCGCCGGCGTCCAGCGCAGTGATCCGCAGCGTGGTGCCGCGCGGCAGCCGGTAGGACCAATGGCCGCCGCCGGGCACCAGTTCGGAGAACAGCACCTTGTCCTCGGGCAAATCAGGGGCGAAGCGGCGCCAGTGCTCGGGCACGTCGACCGGTGCCGAAGCAGGCGGGTTGTCGATGAGAAGTTCGGGATGATGCATGGCTATTCTTTCGTATCGCTTGCAGGGGCATGCAGGGGCGGGATGACCGCCGCCAGCAGTTTCAGGTGGCCGGTGATGACGCCGCGCAGGGCAATCATCTCATCGGCGATGGCCTGGAGTTGGGTGGCCGGGCCTTGAACCAAGAGCACCTCCAGCATCTGGTCTTCGGAGAGGTGCACGTGCAGCGAGCTGATGACCTCAGCGATGTGCTGGTACTGAATGTCCGCCAGCTTGCCCTGCAGGCCACGCGTGTCGCGATTGTAGAGCAGCGTCAGCGTACCGGCCATGACCTCGCTTCCGAGCGACCGCTTGTGCTCGGCGAGCTGGTAGTTGACCATCTCGCCGATCGCCTGCGAGCGGCTGCCGTAGCCGCGGCTCTCGACCATATGGTCGAGTTCCGCAAGCAGGTCGGGCGGCAGCGAGACGCTGATCCGGCTGACCAGGGTGGCAGGCTTTTCCAGGCTCATCTTCATGGTTGGCTCAGAACATGTAGCTGTAGCGTTCCACTTCCCACTTGGAGACGGAGAGGTGGTAGGCCTCCCACTCCTCGTTCTTGTAGCGGATGAATTCGTCGCGCAGTTCGCGGCCCAGGGTAGCCTCCACCAGCGGGTCGGCGGCGAATGCGGCGACCGCCTCCTGCAGGGTCTGCGGCAGGAACTCGATGCCGCGCGCGTTGCGTTCTTCCTCGCTGATCGCGTACAGATTGTCCTCGTTCGGGTTGCCCGGATTCAGCCCTTCGCGAACGCCTTCCAGTCCGGCGGCCAGAACCAGGGTCGCGGCCAGATAGGGATTGACCGCGCCATCCGCATTGCGCGATTCGCAGCGCCCGCCGCCGGCCGGGATGCGGACCGAGTTGGTGCGGTTGTTGGAGCCCCAGGAGTTGAACACCGGCGCCCAGGAGAAGTAGCTCATCGCGCCGCGCCGAACCAGGCGCTTGTAGCTGTTCACGGTCGGCGCGAACACGGCACACAGGGCGCGACCGTGCTTGAGGATGCCGGCGACAAAGCTGTAGCCGAGCGGAGTCAGACCGATGCCGTGGGGGTCGTCCTCGGGGGCGCAGGCGAACAGGTTCTGGCCGCTCGCGAGGTCATAGAGCGACATGTTGAAGTGGGCGCCGTTGCCGGTCTTGTCGGCGAAGGGCTTGGGCATCATGGTGGCGAGCAGGCCCTCCTCCTTGGCGTAGTGCTTGGCCATGAAGCGGAAGAAAGTCAGCCGGTCGCAGGTGGTCAGCGCGTCGGCGTAGTTGAAATCGAACTCGAACTGGCCGTTGGCGTCCTCGTGGTCGAAGGAATACAGGTCCCAGCCAAGATCGTTGATGGAAGTGGCCATCTTGTCGAGCCAGGAGAAGTTGTCGACGAAGCCGCGCACGTCGTAACAGGGCTTGGTCAGCTTGTCGTCGGCGACCGGCACCGACAGGCTGCCGTCGGCATCCTGCCTGAGCAGGAACACCTCGCACTCGATGCCAAGGTTCATGCCGTAGCCCAGCTTGGCTGCTTCGGACAACTGGTTCTTCAGCGCGACCCGGGTGTTGAGCGCGTAGGGTTTGCCCTGGAAATGGTTGTCGGCCGGAATCCAGGCGATCTTCGGCTCCCACGGCAGCTGGATGGCGCGGTCGAGGTCCGGCACCGAGGTCAGTTCATCGTCGTTCGGCGCCTGGCCGAGGCCGTCCAGCGCGTAGCCGGTGTAGCGCTCGGAACCCCTGGCCATCTGGCCGAGATGGGCGATCGGCACGACCTTGGCCTTGGGCACGCCGTGAATGTCGACGTAGGCGCCGATGCAGTATTTCACGCCCTTGTCGGTGAGCTCGCGCTGCAATTGAGCCGTCGCCTCATCAGGATGGTGGGCGCTGGTACCAGCTTTTTCCAGCACGGCGGTGTCGTCGATCGTGTTCATGATGCGTCCTTGTCTATCGGGTGTTGGCGGGGACGGCGTCCCCGAAATAGGATTGGTCGAGCGGCGGCGTTTCGGCGCTGCCCGTGCGCACCAGCGCGGCGAGATCCTCGACCAGCCAGTCGAACCAGTGCCGGCCTTTCTCCTCAGTGGCGAGGCTCGGCGTGCCGGTGGCGCCGTTCAGGCTGGTGCGGTTGACGGGGTGGGCAAAGACGCAGCCGCAGGTACGGTCCGGATCGTCGGCCTCGCGCAGCTTGTCCGGGCGCACGCCCTCGGGGGCGATGGCCAGCATGATCGAGGCTTCGGCGTCGTTGGCATGCCAGTCGGCGGCGTCGGCGCAATGGAACTGGCGCACCCGCTCGCTGAGTGTCGCAGTATTGATCACCGCGACCATCAGGTCGTCATGCTCGGCGCGCAACATCTCCAGCGCGCAGCGCAGCGGCGCAGCATTGGTGACATGCGCGTTGACGATGAACAGGCGACGAATGCCGCTGTGATACGCCCAGTCTCCGGCCTGCTTGACGACTTCGATGAGGGTGATGGGCTGCAGCGCGATCGTGCCGGGCCAGCGCCGGCTGTGGCCGAGCGAACAGCCGTAGGGCAGCGTGGGCAGCATGGGCACGCCGGTCTGTGCGGCGACGGCGGCGCACAGCTGCTCGGCGATCACGAAGTCGACGCCGCAGCCGAGATGCGGGCCGTGCTGCTCGGTGGCGCCCACCGGCAACATGGCGGCCTGGCCGCAGCGTGCCAGCACGTCGGGGATTTCGGACCAGGTGAGATCGGACCAGCGCATAGTGAGCCTCTTACTCGACGTTGTCGTGCACGTCGGTGAAGCGGATCATGTGCGGTTTCACCGCCTGCTCGTCTTCCGGCAGCGGTTCCGGCGCCGGATGGATCAGCTCCTCCAGGCGCGCCTTGGTGGCGCGAAATTCTGGCGTGTTGAACTGGCCCGGCGAGCGCGGACGCGGCACCGGCACCTCGATCACTTCCTGCACCTCGCCGGGATGCGCCTTCAGCACCAGGATGCGGTCGGCCAGGTAGATCGCCTCGTCGAGATCGTGGGTGATGAACAGCACCGTGACGTCGATGTTTTTCCAGATGTCGATCAGGTGCGACTGCATCTTCGAGCGGGTCTGGGCGTCGAGGGCCCCGAAAGGCTCGTCCATCAGCAGGATGCGCGGCTGGTTGACCAGCGCGCGGGCAATCGCGACGCGCTGGCGCATGCCGCCGGACAGCTGATGCGGATAGGCGTCGGCGAACTTGTCCAGGCCAACCAGTTCCAGCCAGGTTCGGGCATCCCGCTCCGCCTCGTCGTGGCTGCGGCCGTTCATCTGCGGCCCGAACATCACGTTCTTTTTTACCGTCAGCCAGGGAAACAGCGAATAGCCCTGGAACACCATGCCTCGGTCCTGCCCCGGTCCGGTGACCGGCTTGCCGTCGAGCAGCACATCGCCGGAGGTGTGATCTTCCAGCCCGGCGAGAATGCGGATCAGGGTCGACTTGCCGCAGCCGGAGGGGCCGATGACGCAGACGAATTCGCGCCGTCGGACGCTGAAGTCAATCCCGCGCAGCGCCTCGGTCTCGCCTTGGGGCGAGCGGTAGCGCTTGCCGAGGCCGCGCACTTCGAGAATGGTTTCACGCTGGTTGATCCGGTCGAAGCGCGCCTTCACGGCCTCCGACTGATCCAGGTAGCTGGGCAGGCTGTCCCGATTCATGGCTTATCTCCGGTCCTGGGTGCGATCCCAGGGGAATAGACGCTTACCCATGCGAGCCAGGATCAGATCCGTGCCGAAGCCGATGATGCCGATGATCATGATCGCCGCGTAGACGTTGTCGAAGTGCTGGTAGCGGGCCTGCTGCGTGATGTAGAAGGTGATGCCGGAACTGGTGCCGATCAGCTCGGCGACGATCAGGTAGGTCCAGGCCCAGCCCAGCAGGATGCGTTGATCGCGATAGAGGTCAGGCAGGATGCCGGGGACCACCACCTTGGTCAGCAGCTTAAGGTTCTTTGTACCCAGCGTGCGGGCGGCCTCGATGATCGTGACCTCCAGCTTGCGGGTGGTGTTGGCGATGATCAGCACCTGCTGGAACAGGGTGCCGATAACAATGATCGCGATCTTGGGCCCATCGTAGATGCCCAGGATGGCCACCGCCAGGGCGCCGAAGGCCGGCGCCGGCAGGTAGCGGAAGTATTCGATAAAGGGCTCACTCAGGCGGGCGAAGGTCGAATAGGTGCCTGCCAGAATGCCCAGCGGCACGCCGATGATGGACGAGATGAGGAAGCCCCAGAAAATGATCTGGATGCTGTGCCACAGGCTTTCGTGCAGCCACGGTGCATCTTTTTGCACGGGCGCCTTGGTGAAGCCGGTGTAGAAAGCCTGCGCCACTTCGTGCGGCGCAGGCAGATAAATAGGGTTGGCCGGCTTGCCGGCCGGAAGCGCCAGGTTCTGTTCGCGCGCGTAGACCACCTCGTCGTCGAACTGCGGCTTGTCGACCAGCATGCCGACCTGAAAATAGTCGATGCCACCGGGAACGGTGACCTCGACTTTGGGATGCCAGATGAACGGGACATAGCTCACCAGACACCAGACGAACAGGGGCAGCAGAAACGAACCGACCGCCAGCAGCACGCGCTTGCGCTCGTCGGTTCCAGTCAGCATGGCGATCAGGCTCATTTCCGCTTCGCGCCCCGGCTTACTTGGCGAAGGTGAAGGACGCGTCGAGATAGCTGTTCACGTCCTCGGCCTTCTTGTACACCTCGTTGGCGACGTTGAACTCATCCGCGATCTTGGTCGAGCCGTACAGGGTCTTGAAGCCATCGCCTTTGACGTAGATCTTCTTCGCCTCGTCAAGGGTCAGGAGCTTGGTGCCCTTGAGCAGCGGCAGATAGGCTTCGGGCGACACGCCGACACGGGCGGCCATAATCTTCACCGCATCGGGCTGGGTCTTGGGATCGTTGATGTATTTCACCACGCGGTCCCACACCTTCACGACCTTCATCCAGTCTGCACGGCGCTGCTTGGCGCTTGCCGGGTTCACGGCCAGCACGTCGTAGATCAGGCCGGGTTCGTCGGCAGACGTATAGATCGGACGCGCGCCCGGAACCGACTTGATCGCCTGGCCGGAAATCGGCTGCCAGGCACCCACGGCAGCGACGGCGCCGGATGCCAGCATCTGCGGCATCTCATTGGTCTTCGCGTTCACCAGCGTGACGTCGGACTCCTTCATGCCGGCTTTCTTCAGGCCGTTGAGCAGCAGCAGGTGCTCGACGAATCCCATCTCCACCGCGACCTTCTTGCCCTTCAGGTCCTTGAGGGTACGAACACCCGGCTTGCCGATGATCATGTCGTTGCCGTTGGAGTAGTCGTTGATCAGGATCATGACGCTCTTGCCGCCGGCCGCACCCGTAACGAGCGCATCGCCGTTGGTCATGGTCACAGCGTCGATCTTGCCGGCGGCGAAGGCATCCATGGACGCCGTGTAGTCAAACCACTCGAACGTCACCGGCACACCCGCTTCCTTGAACCATCCCTTGTCGATGGCGACCTGCCAGGCAACCCAGCCGGGCCAGTCGCTGTAGCCGATCTTGAGGGGTTGGGCGGCGTGGGCTGTGAGGGTCATCACCGCAGCGAGCGGAATCAGCAGCCGGGTGAAAAGCGTCTTGAGCGTGCTTCGGATGTGTTTCAGGTTCATGGTGGGCTCCTAGGTGAGGGGTATTACCAGAGTGAATATTCGTAATACTCAACAGCCAATAAGCAACCGCCGTGCCATAGCAGCACTCGCCGTTTATCTGTATGAATGTAAAGAAATAATTGAGCGATCTTGCGTGTCGGCGCGGTCTGATCCGAGCATTCTTTTGGTGCATGGCCGCACCGATTTGGCGTCAACGAATAAGAAAAGCCGTGCGGAAAGATCCACCAGGGGGCTCGCAGTCCGAACGCGTGAAGGCACCCGATACATGCGGAAAGCATTGGCGAAAACCCCAATGCTTTTTTTCGGGCCATTGAGAAATAACGACAAGCGCGTCACGCTGCCGTCCGCAAGGCTCTAGGAAATCATCAGTACCCGGTTACGCCGGGAATCCACGCTGTCCCGGCCAGGGGCACACGCGCCATCGCGGCAGCCTCGATGGTCAGCGCGACCAGGTCCTCCGGCTCGAGGTGATGCACATTCTGCTTGCCGCAGGCGCGCGCGATGGTCGTCAACTCCATGTTCAGCGTCTTCAGGTAGTTCTTCAGATGCCGCGCGCCGACCTCGGGCGTCAGCCGCTGCTCCAGCACTGCGTCCTGGGTGGTGATGCCGACCGGGCACTTGCCAGTGTGGCAGTGGTGGCAATAGCCGGGCGCGGTACCGAGAGCCGCGTAATCCGCTGTGACGTCGTGGTGCGCACCGTCCTGCCAGTAGCTGTCGTGGTTGCAGCCCAGCGCGATCAGCACGCCCTGGCCGATCGACACGGCGTCGGCGCCCATCGCCAGCGCCTTGGCGACGTCGGGGCCGCTGCGGATGCCGCCGGAGACGATGAGCTGCACCTTGCCCTTCATGTTCAGGTCTTCCAGCGCATCCACTGCCTGGCGCAGCGCGGCCAGGGTGGGGATGCCGACGTGCTCGATGAAGCAGGTCTGGGTTGCGGCGGTGCCGCCCTGCATGCCGTCGACCACGACGACGTCGGCGCCGGAATGCACCGCAAGCTTGACGTCGTTGAAGGTGCGCGTGGCACCGACCTTGACGTAGATCGGCTTTTCCCAGTCGGTCAGTTCACGCATCTCGTGGATCTTGATCGCCAGATCGTCGGGGCCGGTCCAGTCGGGATGACGGCAGGCCGAGCGCTGGTCGATGCCGGCCGGCAGCGTGCGCATGGCAGCGACGCGCGGCGACACTTTCTGCCCCAGCAGCATGCCGCCGCCGCCCGGCTTGGCGCCCTGGCCGATCACCATCTCGATGGCGTCGGCGCGGCGCACGTCGTCCGGGTTGAATCCATAGCGCGACGGCAGGCACTGGTAGACCAGGGTCTTCGACGATTGCCGCTCTTCCTGCGTCATGCCGCCGTCGCCGGTAGTGGTCGAGGTGCCGACTTCGCTCGCCGCCCGGCCGAGCGCTTCCTTCACGTTGGCCGACAGCGAGCCGAAGCTCATGCCGGCGATGGTGATCGGGATGTCGAGTTCGATCGGCTTGGTCGCAAAACGCGTGCCGAGCACGGTTTTGGTCGAGCATTTCTCGCGGTAGCCCTCGAGCGGGTAGCGCGACAGCGAGGCACCAAGGAAGACCAGGTCGTCGAAGTTCGGCAGGGCGCGCTTGGCGCCCATGCCGCGGATTTCATAGAGGCCGTGCGCCGCCGCGTTGCGGATGTAGTCGATGGTCTTGCGGTCGTAGCCGAAGGACGCCTCTTTGGCGATGGTCTTGGGGTGGTCGTTGCTGCTCATGTCAGTACTCCTGATCCGCTTCGGCGTTCCAGTGATAGAGGCTGCGGGCCGAAGCCACGCGCTTGAAGTCGTGCGGGTCGTGATTCAGGCCAGCGGCATCCAGCAATTCCCTGACGACGGCGAAATCGGCCTCGCCCATCGGCTCGATCTGCGCGTCGGCACCGAGCGACTTGATGTGGCCCTTCACATACAGCACGGCCTCGTACAGCGAATCGCCGAGCGCATCGCCGGCATTGCCGCAGATCACCATGCGCCCGGCCTGCGCCATGAAGGCGGAAAAGCTGCCGACCGAGCCGCCGACGACGATGTCGCCGCCCTTAAGCGAAATGCCGCAACGCAGGCCGGCATCGCCGTCGATCACCAGCAGACCGCCGTGCATCGACGCGCCGGCGCCGTTGGAGGCGAAGCCTTTCACCTGCACGCGGCCGGACATCATGTTCTCGGCGACGCCGGTGCCGGCGCTGCCGAAGATCGTGACCGTGCCGGTCTTGTTCATGCCGCCGGCGTAGTAGCCGGCGTGGCCGTGCACCTCGACTTCGACCGGACAATCGAGGCCGACGGCGATGTTGTGGGCGCCGTCCGGATTCGTCACCACGACCTGGCGCACGCCCGTGGCCGGGGCGTCCCTATGCAGGAAGGAATTCAGTTCACGCAGTGACGTTTGCGCGAGGTCGAAGCTCATGCGTTCCATACGTACATCTCCTCGGGTGCGGGCTCGAACACCGTGGCGTGCTTGATGTCGGGCAGATGCGCCAGCGAACGGAATTCGGAGGCGATCGCAACATAGTCGTCGGTTTCCGCCACCACCGCCGGCTTGCAGGCGAAGGGGTCACGGATCAGGGCCAGCTTGTCGGCGGTGCCCATGAGGAAGGTGTAGAAGCCGTCCAGTTCCTCGAAGCCTTTCTGCAACGCGGTTTCCAGGTCATCGCCTTCGCGCAGCCGCCATTCGAGGAAGCGGCAGGCGGCCTCGGTATCGTTGTCGGTTTCGAAGCGGATACCGTGCGGCTCCAGCATGCGGCGCACGCCGTAGGGATTCGACAGCGAGCCGTTGTGCACCAGGCAGAAATCCTCGCCGGCGGTAAACGGGTGGGCTCGGTCCGGCGTTACCGCCGATTCGGTCGCCATCCGCGTGTGACCAACCAGATGGCTGCCGGCGAGCCCGCTGAAGGCATAGCGCGCGGCCACCTCGGTCGGCGTGCCGATGTCCTTGTAGAGGTCGATCGAGCGCCCGGTGGAGAGGATGTGCAGCTTCGGATAGCGCTCCTTGATCCAGCGCTTGACCGGTTCCGGCGCGATGGCGGCGGTGAGGATTGCGTGGTTGCCCTGCGACGTGATCGTCGCATCAATTCCAAGATGCGCCTTCAACTCATGGCCGAGGCCGAGCCAGTTGAAGTCCGCGCCTTCCTCGCTCATCCCGGAATACAGGCTGATCTTGCGTGCGTTTTCCTGTAAAGGCTCGGTGAACACGGCGAGCCCGGCCGAATCGGGGCCGCGCTCGGTCATGCCGATCAGCATCGGCACCATCAACTCGCCGAGGCGGGGTCTCAGTGCCGGCTTCTTCACCAGCAGTCCAACGATTCCACACATGGCCAGATCCTTTCAGAAAAATTCCAGGTAGCTGTCGATTTCCCACTCGGAGACGTGGCGCATGTACTCGACCCATTCCATGTGCTTGAGCTTGAGAAACTCGTCGGCGACCGGGCTCAGCGCGTCGCGGATCACCTTGTCCTTCTCCAGCGCGGTCAGCGCCTCGTGCAGGTTCTGCGGCAGGATGGAAATCTTTTCCTTTTTCAGTTCGGCGGCCGACAGTTCGTAGAGGTTGACGTTGTGCGGCTCGCCCGGATCGAGCTTGTGCTCGATGCCGTCGAGGCCGGCGGCGATCACCGCGGCGGTGGCGAGGTAGGGGTTGCAGGCGCCGTCGGGCAGGCGCAGTTCCAGCCGGCCGCCGGGGATGCGCACCATCGACGAGCGGTTGTTGTCGCCGTAGCTGATGTAGGCCGGCGCCCAGGTCGCGCCGGTTAGCGAACGGCCGACGACCAGGCGCTTGTAGGAGTTCACCGTCGGCGCGCAGATTGCTGCCAGTGCCGGACCGTGCTTGAGCAGGCCGGCGGCGAACTGGTAGGCCAGCGGCGACAGGTCGAGGCCGCGTTTGTCCTTCTTGTCGAGGAACAGGTTCTTCTTGCCGTCCGACAGGCTCATGTGCATGTGCATGCCGTTGCCTGGCCGGTTGGCGAAGGGCTTGGGCATGAAGGAGCAGATCAGGCCCATTTCGCTGGCGATCTCGGCGGCCGCCATCTTGAAGAAGATGTAGTGGTCGCACGAGGTCAGGCAATCGGCATAGGTGTAGTTGATCTCGAACTGGCCGTTGGCGTCCTCGTGGTCGACCTGATAGACGTCGATACCGACCGCGACCAGGCTCTCTACCAGCTTGTCGAGGAAAGCGCGCGAGCGCGACAGGCCCTTGTAGTCGTAGCAGGGCTTGGCCAGGGTGTCGCTGTCCTCGCACGGCACGATCTTGCCCGTCACGCTGCGCTTGAGCAGCGAGAACTCGGGTTCGAGGCCGGTCATCAGACTCATGCCCAGTTTGTCGAGGCGGGCGATCTGCTTTTTCAGCGCGACGCGCGCATCAAAATCCCAGGGCTTGCCGTGCACGTGGCCGTCGCAAACGATGCGCGCATAGCCGGGCTGCCACGGCACCAGCGACAGCGTGGACAGATCGCCGACCGCCATGTAGTCGGGGCCGTGCGGCTCGATGCCCAGCCCCCACACCGCGAACCCGGCAAAGCCGGCGCCGGCGTTGAGAATGTCCTCGAAGTGCGACACCGGCACCGACTTGGCCTTGGCCGTGCCGTGAATATCCACGAACTGGGCCAGCACGGACTTGACGTTGTTTTTTGCGAGAAACTTCCTGGCTTCTGCAAGATTCATGGTGTGGCCCCCTGATGGTATGGATGACTGGATTGCGCAAGTTCGCCGGCGACGTCGGTCAGCGTTTCGAAAAACCATTCGCCGTAGGTGACGTCGCACCAGATAAGGCAACACGGCACGCCGTTTTCCTCACCCGGGATAGCAGTGACGCCAACGCCGACCATCGAGGTCAGCACCACCGGACGCGTAGCCAGATCGAGCGCGCGGAAATCGACGCTGCAGGTTTCCAGCAGCAGCGCGTTGAGGCGCGCGCCTTTCAGCATCAGCGCCATGTCCTGGCGCAGCACCGGATAAACGCCGGGCGCGAGCGGCGCGGCGAGCTTCGCAGCCTCCGGTCCCTCGACGAGGAATTCAGTGAGGCCAAGGCGCGCGATGAGCCCGCCGTGCAGCGGCAGCCAGCTGTTGGGTGCCCGCGGCACCGGCAGGTCGAGGGCAGCGAGCCAGGCAGCGGCACCCGGGCCCTTCACCCCGGCGCGCGGCGTGCGCGAGACATTTTCAAAAACGATCGCGCTCATGTTGTTTCTTTCTGGCGCAGGTTGTCGGGATCGTAGAAGGGCGTCTTCACCGCCTCGGTGGTTACCAGCGATTTGTCCGAGAGGCGGATCGTGAAGCTGCTGCCCACCGCATCCATTCCGGGATGGACATAGGCCAGTCCGATGTGGCGCTGCAGGCTGGGCGACCAGGCGACGCTGGTGACGCGGCCGGCGATGTCGCCGTTGTTGATCACCAGGTGGCATTCCTTCGGCGCGGCGCCCGCGTGCCCGATGGACAGCATAAAACCCACCAGTTGCTGGCGGCGCGGCTTGCCGGCGATGGCCATCAGGCTGCGCTGGCCGACGAAGAAGGGCTTGTCCATCTTCACAGCCCAGTCGAGCGCGGCCTCGCCCGGCGTGGTGAGGCCGTCGGTATCCTGGCCGATGATGATGTGACCCTTCTCCAGGCGCAGCAGGCGCTGCGCCTCGACGCCGAAGGGGCGGATGCCATGGGCCTGTCCGGCTGTCATCAGCGCGTCCCACACCTCAGCACCGTGCTCGGCGGGGACGTGGATTTCGACGCCCCACTCGCCGACGAAGCCGACCCGCATCAGCCGCGCCGGCACGCCGGCGACCGTGCCCTCGCGTACCGCGAGATAGGAAAAGGACAGATCGACGTCGGTGAGTCCTTCGAGCACTGCCTTCGCCTTGGGTCCGGCGAGGTTCATCGCCGCCATCGCGCCGGTCAGGTTGACGATGCCGCAGTCGAGCTTCCACAGCGTGTTCCAACGCGACAGTTCGCGGTAGATCAGCGCCGCGCCCGAGGTCGTGGTGGTGAAGTAGAAGTGGTCGTCGGCTAGCCGCGCAATGACCCCATCATCAATGACCACGCCGGACTCGTCGCACATCACGGCGTAGCGCGTCATGCCCACCTTGAGCCCGGCGTACTTCGAGATGTAGACACGCTCGAGAAACTCGGCCGCCTGCGGGCCGCGGATTTCCAGCTTGCCCAGCGTACCGACGTCGATGAGCCCCACCCCGTTGCGCACCGCCAGCACCTCGCCCTCGATGCATTGCGCGCGTGTCTGTCCGGTGATTGCGTAGTACTCGGGTCGCAGCCACGCGCCGGCCGGCATCCACACCGCGCCAGCCGCGGCGTGCCGATGATGCATCGGGGTGCGGCGCTCGGGCGTAAAGCCGCGGCCGGCCAGATGCGACATCGGCACCGGATGGAAAAAGGGACGCGCGGTGGTGGTGCCGACCGCGCCCGGTGTCGAACCGGTGGCACGCGCCAGCACGCGCAGTGCGTTCATGTTGGAGTGCTTGCCCTGGCTCGGCCCCATGCCAACGGTCGAGAAGCGCTTCATCAGTTCGATGTTGTCGAAGCCTTCCTGGATCGCGTTCTCGAGATCGGCGAGCTGCAGATCCTCGTCGAAGTCGATGAAGTTCTTGCCTTTGGGGTGCGGCACGATCGGCCAGGGATGGGTCGGGGATTCGACCTCGGCCTTCACCGCGATGCCGCGCGCCTCGCCAAAGCCGCAATGGGCTGCCGCCGCGCTGCCGGCGCGCTCGCCATCGAGCAGGCGCGAATCGGGCGCATGGATGCCGTTGACGCGGCCGCAGGCGAAGATGCCGTCGGGCAGCTGGTCGGGGACGAATTGCTGCACACCGTCGTCGTAGCGCATCCGGGTTCCGGCCTGGTAGAGCAGTGCTGCAGCCGGTGCCCATCCCACGCTCATGAACACGCCGTCGCAGGCGATCTCGGCGGCAGCTTCGAGGCTGCCTAGGGATGCAAGCTTCACGGCAGCGAGCCGTTTGCCGCCTTGGGCGGGCAGTGCCTCGGTGATGACGTGGTTGGCGAAGAGCGGGATGCCTTGCGCGGCGAGCAGGGCGGACTGTTCGGGTGGCACCACGGCTCGCAGGTCGACGACCGCGGCCAGCTTGATGCCTGAGTCGATGAACCCCTGCAGTGCACGGTAGGCATCCGCATTGGCCGCGAGCAGCACGACGCGTTCAGCCGGCCGCACCGCATAGCGCCGGATCAGGCGCTGCGCGGCGGAGGCGAGCATCACCCCGGGCAGATCATTGTTGCGGAACACCGCCGGCTGCTCGTAGGCGCCGGCCGCGACGACGACCGCACGCGCGCGCATCTTGGTGATGCGATCGCGCTCGACCAGCGGTACCCAGTAGTCGGCGTAATAGCCGGCGGCAACCGTGTCAGTGAAAACGCGAATGCGCGGGTGGGTGGTGATTATTTTGATCAGATCAGACGTGCCGTGCGTGCTGCCGCCGAGGCGGGCCTGCTCGTCGACCAGCACCACGTCCGCCCCCTGCTCCGCCGCCGCCAGCGCAGCAGCCATTCCGGACGGCCCACCGCCGACCACCAGCACGTCGCAGAAGCCGTAGCGCTTGGGCGTGCACAGGCGCGGGGTGGCGAAGTCGACCCGCCCCAGTCCGGTCATCGCGCGGAACATGCGTTCCCACAGCGGGAACAGTCGCTTGCTGTGGAAGGCCTTGTAGTAAAAGCCGACCGGCAGGAAGCGGGCGAACCAGCCCAGAACGCTACCGGCGTCACGCTCCAGCGTGCCGAAGGTGTTCACCGCGGTGAGCGCCATGCCGGCTTGCAAGGGTGTCGCATCGGCGCGCACGTTGGGCGTTCCGCCCGCCTGCATCAGCGCATTGACGTCGTGGTTGGCGGCGGACAGGATGCCGCGTGGGCGGTGGTATTTGAAGGAATGGCCGAGCACGCGGACGCCGCTGGCCCACAATGCGCTGGCGACGGTGTCGCCCTCAAAGCCCGTGTAATCGCGGCCTTCGAAACGGAAACCGAGCGGCTTGCTACGGTCGAGCCATTCGCCGGGTTGCGGAGGTAGGCGCATCTCAGCTTTCCTCCGCATACAAATAGGTGCGCAGGATCACGTCGCGCGCGGTATCGCGTTCGGCGACGAACCAGGTGTTGGACGGCGTGTGGCACCACCACTCGCGCTTCACGCCGGGCGATCCGTTACGATTGAAGATATAGTCGGCCCATTCGTCGTCGCTGCAGGTCGCGGGATCGGGCATGGGCCGGATCTCGCCGCCGTAGGCGAATTCCGAAATGGCGCGCGGGCCGTTGACGGGGCAGGTCATGATCTTCATCTCAGTGGCCCACCGAGGCGGCGCCCTTCTCGCCGGTCAATTCGAAATTGCGGAAGCGGTCGAGCGTGAAGCCGGTGATGAGCTCATGGTTGCAGTCGTTGGCGACGGTATACGACATGGTCTTGCCGCAGACGGGGGTGGCCTTGAAGCCCCAGGTGCCCCAGCCGCCGTCGAGGTAGAAACCCTCGACCGGCGTACGACCCATGATGGGCGCGAAGTCCGGCGTCATGTCGGCCATGCCGGCCCACTGCCGCATCACCTTGACGTTCGACAGGAAGGGGAACATGTCGAGCATGTGCGCCGACAGGCCTTCGGGGAAATCGAAGGTCGAGCGCGTGCTCTGTACTTCGTAGGGATCGAGCGACGCCCCCATCACCAGTTCGCCCCGCGCCGACTGGCTGATGTAGACGTGCAGGCTGCCGGACACCAGGATGGGATCGAGCCACGGCTTGACCGGCTCGCTGACCATGGCCTGCAGCGGGTGGACATAAATGGGCGAGCGAATGCCCACCATATCGAGGACGCGCGGCGTCGAGCCTGCGACCGCGCACAGCACCTTGCCGGTGGAAATATTGCCGCGATTGGTGCGCACCCCAGTGACCTTGCCGCCCACCACGTCGATGCCGAGCACCTCGGTGCGCTGGTGGATTTCCACCCCGCGCAGGTCGGCGCCGCGGCCGTAGCCCCAAGCCACGGCGTCGTGGCGCGCCACCGCCCCGGGCGCATGGTAGAGCGCACCGAGGATGGGGGCGTGGCCGCCGCACGAAAGGTCGATCATCGGCGCTGCCTTCTTCACCGCCTCGGGGCCGACCACTTCCGATTCAATGCCGTAGTGCTTGTTGACCTCGGCGCGCCAGCGGCTGGTGCGCAGCGCCGCGTCGGTATGCGCCAGCGTGAAGTGGCCGCGGTTCGAGTAGAACAGGTTGAGGTCGAAGTCCGTGGAGAGGTCCTGCCACAGCCGGACCGATTCGTCGTAGAACTTCACGCCTTCAGGCGTCAGGTAGTTGGAGCGGATGATGGTCGTGTTGCGCCCGGTGTTGCCGCCGCCGAGGTAGCCCTTTTCCAGCACGCACACATTGGTGATGCCGTGGTCGCGCGCGAGGTAGTAGGCCGCCGCGAGGCCGTGGCCACCGCCGCCGATGATGACGACGTCGTACGCCGACTTGAGCGTGTCGTGGCGCGTGAACATCCGCGGTTCAGGATGCTTGTCGGACAGGGCGAAACGAAGCAGTCTCCAGGGCATGGGGCTCTCCTAGCGGAACACCACGGTCTTGTTGCCGTGGGTCAGCACGCGGTCTTCCAGGTGGTATCTGAGGCCGCGCGCCAGCACCGTTTTCTCGATGTCCTTGCCGTAGCGCACCATGTCCTCGGGCGAATCCGAATGGTCGATGCGGATCACGTCCTGCTCGATGATCGGGCCCTGATCGAGGTCCTCGGTGACGTAGTGGCAGGTCGCGCCGATCAGTTTGACGCCGCGTTCAAAGGCCTGGTGATAGGGCTTGGCGCCGACGAAACTGGGCAAAAAGCTGTGGTGGATGTTGATGATCCGCCCCGGATAGGCGCGGCATAGTTCGGGGGAGAGGATCTGCATGTAGCGCGCTAGCACCATGGTGTCGCCGCGCGCTTCCTCGAACAGGCGCTGCACCTCGGCACAGGCGGCGTCCTTGTTGTCCGGCATCACCGGCACATGATGGAAGGGAATGCCATGCCACTCGACAAGGCCGCGAAAGCTCGCGTGGTTGGAGATCACGCAGGGAATGTCGACATCCAGTTCCTTTGATTGCCAGCGCGCCAGCAGGTCATACAGGCAGTGCTCTTGCTTCGACACCAGCACCACCATCCGTTTCTTCTCCGCCGAGTCGCTGATGCGCCAGTCCATGTCGTACTGGTCTGCGATGGGCGCGAATTTTTCCTTCAGCGTGGCGAGGTCGAAAGGCAGCGAGTCGGCGCGGATTTCCTGGCGCATGAAAAAGCGCTGGGCCGGCTCGTCGGCGTGATGGCTGGCCTCGACGATCCAGCCCTGATGCTGCGCGATCAGCCCGCTGACCGCAGCGACGATGCCGACCTGGTCGGGACAGGACAGCGTCAGGGAGTAGCGGCGGGAGGCAGCCATTATGTTTTCTCACAATGAAACATTTGTTCATATCATGCATCATTTGATTAACCTGAGTCAACTATTATTCTTTATATGAATCATCTTGCCGTGCCATAATTCGCCCATGGACACCCCACCCGATCTCCTCGACCCCGATACACCGGACGAAGCAAGCGGCACGCTGGAGCGCTATCTCGGCAATGCCATCCGCGACCTGCGCCAGCGCCACGGCCTCACCATTGCCGAAATCGCCGACCGCGCCGGCATCAGCCGCGGCATGCTGTCGAAAATCGAGAACGCGCAGACCGCCACCAGCCTCGATGCCCTGCACCGCCTGGCGCAGGCGCTCGGCGTCTCGCTCTCCACCCTGTTCCGCAACTACGACGTTCCGGAAGGCAGCGCCCAGTTGGTGAAAAACGGCGAGGGCATGGAGGTTGTGCGGCGCGGAACCAGGCGCGGCCATACCTATCACCTGCTGGCGCACGAGCAGGGGCCGACCAAGCTGTTCGAACCCTTCCTCATCACCATCGATTCGCCCGACGCGACCTTCCCGGTGTTCGAACACCCCGGCACCGAGTTCCTCTACATGCTCGAAGGCCGCATGGAATACCGCCACGGTCAGCACACCTATCTGCTGACGCCGGGCGACGCGCTGAGCTTCCGCGGCGAAGTGCCGCACGGTCCGGAAAAGCTGATCGACCTGCCGATCCGCTTCCTCGCCACCATCGTCTACCCGACGCCGATCGAAACATGAAGCCGTTCGCGATTACCCCGGCCAGCGAAGCCGACATTCCCGAGCTGATCGATTTGCTTGGCGTGCTGTTTTCCATCGAGCAGGATTTCACGCCCGACATCGACAAGCAGCGCCGCGGTCTTGCCGCCCTGCTCGCCTCGTCCGACGGCCACATCGCGATCGCCCGTGACGAAGACGCACGGGCCGTCGGCATGGCCACGGCGCAACTGGTGATCTCCACTGCCGAAGGCGCGCCCTCAGCCTGGATCGAGGACGTGGTGGTGCGGAAAGACTGGCGCGGGCACGGACTCGGACGCGCCCTGCTCGATGCCGTGCTGGACTGGGCACGCAACCGGGGGGCCGTCCGCGCCCAATTGCTCGCCGACCTCGATAACGCGCCCGCGCTTGCCTTCTACGACAGGCTGGACTGGCAGCCCACGCGGCTGGGTGCGCGGCGGCTCATGCTCTACAGGTAAAACCCGGCCAGCGGTTCCAGGCCCCCGAAGGACGCACTGTTGGGGACGACACAAAGACAAAGAACTGCGCGTGGTGTCACGCGAAAACCCTGCGCCGACCTTCCTCAGGATTCTGTAATACCCTGCGCATCAGCCACGCATACGGCGAGCGCAGCCCCTCCTCTGCACGACATGGCACTGAAGGCGCTTGATCCCAGCGCCCAAACTGTTTTTCGAATCCCTGCGGGGCAGAAGGAAAAGCCCTGTTGAACGAAGCAAAAAAAGGGGCGCTCTGCAGAGCGCCCCCAGCTTCCTTCGGAGAAAGGATGATGACTTAAACGTTATAGGCCCGCTCGCCGTGACTTGCGGTGTCGAGGCCTTCGCGTTCCTGCTCTTCGCTGACGCGCAGACCCATGGTCATGTCGATCAGCTTGAAGGCCACGAAGCTCACTACACCCGACCACAAGATGGTGATGAGCACGCCCTTGGCCTGGATGATCACCTGGCCGACCATCGCGTAGTCATCCACACCCACGCCGCCCAAGGCCGGCGAGACGAAGATGCCCGTGCCGATGGCGCCGATGATGCCGCCGATGCCGTGGATGCCGAACACGTCGAGCGAGTCGTCATAACCCAGCGCCTTCTTCAGGCCGGTGACACCCCACAGGCAGACCACGCCGGCAATCGCGCCGAGGACGATCGCACCCATCGGACCGACCAGACCGGCCGCCGGGGTGACCGCCACCAGACCCGCCACCGCACCAGACGCCACGCCCAGCATGGAAGGCTTGCCGCGCAACATCCACTCGGTGAACATCCAGGCCAGACCCGCTGCGGCAGGCGCCATGATGGTGTTGATGAAGGCCAGCGTCGTGCCACCATTGGCTTCCAGGTTGGAGCCGGCGTTGAAGCCGAACCAGCCCACCCACAGCAGCGAAGCACCGATCAGCGTCATCGGCAGGCTGTGCGGCGGCATCGCGTCGCGGCCGTAGCCGATGCGCTTGCCCAGCACCAGGGCGCCCACCAGTGCGGCGATACCGGAGTTGATGTGCACCACCGTGCCGCCCGCGAAGTCGAGATCGCCCGCTTCGAACAGGTAGCCACCGGTTGCCCACACCATGTGCGTGATCGGCAGGTAGGAGAAGGTGAACCACAGCACACCGAACACCAGCAGGGCGGAGAACTTCACCCGTTCGGCCAGGGCACCGGTGATCAGCGCCACGGTGATGGCGGCAAAGGTCAGCTGGAAGGCCACGAAGATGTATTCCGGAATCACCACGCCATCGGTAAAGGTCGCCGCCGTGCTGTCTGCGGTGATGCCCGCCAGGAACATCTTGGACAGGTCGCCGATCATCCAGTTGAGGCCGCCGCCATCGCCGAATGCCAGCGAATAGCCGTACACCACCCACAGGATCGAGATCAGGCAGAAAATCGCCATGACCTGCGTCAATACCGACAACATGTTCTTGGCGCGTACCAAGCCGCCATAGAACAGTGCCAGACCGGGGATCGTCATCATGATGACGATAATGGTGGAAACCATCATCCAGGTGGTGTCGCCCTTGTCCGGAACGGGTGCAGCCGTTTCTTCCGCAGGCGCGGCTTCAGCCGGCGCAGCTTCCTCAGCCACGACCGGGGCTTCCACCGCAACAGCGTCCATCGTTTCGACCACGGCGGCTTCTTCCACCGGAGCGGTCGCGTCCTGCGCCATCGTCAAACCGGGAGACAACAGGGCAAGCATCAGCCCCAATGAAGCAAATAGCTTTTTCATGTTCATGCTCCTTAGAGGGCGTCGGGGCCGGATTCGCCCGTGCGGATACGCACGACCTGCTCCAGGCTGGTGACAAAAATCTTGCCGTCGCCGATCTTGCCGGTGTTGGCTGCCTTCTCGATGGCCTCGATCACGCGCTCCAGCAACTCGGCCTTGATGGCCACTTCAATTTTCACTTTGGGCAGGAAGTCGACCACGTATTCCGCGCCGCGATACAGCTCGGTATGGCCCTTCTGGCGCCCAAACCCCTTCACTTCCGTAACCGTCAGGCCGGTGACGCCGATGGCCGACAAGGCCTCGCGCACTTCATCCAGCTTGAACGGCTTGATGATTGCCGTTACGAATTTCATGTCGTCTCCCAAATTAAGACAGGGGAAAAACGGAGCGGTTAGGTGCACCGCTCCGGTCAGTCAGCCGATTAGAACGCCTTGGAAATCCACACGGTGGTCGTGCTGTCGCCCAGGAATTCAGAGTTGGGGGCCGATTCAGTCCAGTTGGCAGGGTTGGCGTCGGTATCGGTGTACGCCACGCCAATCGTCACGCCATCCATGACCGGGGTCAGCTTGCCCATGTCATAGGCTGCGCTGATTTTCCAGTCGTCATAGTCCTGTGCGCTGTTGTTCTCGAACGTGAACGTTCCCCAGCTGGCGCCCAGGGTCAGGCCGGTTTCGCCGACCGGGACACTGGCCGAAATGGCCAGATAGTCGGAACCATCCGCGTTGGCAAAGCCGAAGACTTCGTCGCTGATGTAGTGGGAATACTTGACCGTGAACCACTTCCAGCCCAGTGCGGCATAAAGCTCGCTGGTATCGGCGTCAGTAATATTTGCCGGGCGGTCACCGGGGTACATGTACTGGATCGCACCCAGGTCGAAAGTCAGGCCGGTACTACCAATGTCGCCGCGGAAGCCGCCGTAGACGTCGATTTCCACGTTGCCTTTGGTGTAGCCCTGGAAGTCCTCGAGCCAGCCCACGTTGGATGCCCAGGTACCGAGGTAGAAACCGCTGCTGTGTGAATAATCCAGACCGCCCTGAATGGCGGGTTCGCCGCCGGTTTGCGAAATGCCGCGGAAAACGTAGTCGCTATACAAGCCAACGTTGGCGCTCAGGCTGTGCGGGCTTTCTTCCGCGGCCATCGCAGCAGTGGGCATGCCTACCAAACCAGTCAGAACCAAAGCGTGTACAAGTTTTTTCATGAAAGTCTCCAGAAGAATGAAGGCGCGCAAAATTGCGATGGATAACCAGCACAAGCTGTGCCAGATTTTTTCCCCTGTAAATTCAATAGCTTGTTGTTTGATCTCCGCAAAACCCAGCATAGACCGCACTTTCTTGGTGCGCTACCAAAACCGGATGCACCCAATTCGTGCCGGGGGCTGTGACGGGGTGTCGGGTACGCGGCATGCGCGGCGCTTGCTACACTGGCTGCTTGACAGGAGGCCGCATGAGTCCGAATCCGAAATTCCCCAACCCTGCGTTCATCAATGATCTGGCTGCCAGACTGGGCGAGGTGCTGAAGCAATCGCCGGCGAAAGACATCGAGCAGAATCTCAAGGCCGGCGTGACGTCGATGCTGGGCAAGCTCGACATGGTGAGCCGCGAGGAATTCGACGTGCAGACCGAAGTGCTGGCGCGCACCCGCGAAAAACTGGCGCAACTGGAAGCACGGCTGGCCGAACTGGAAAAGCAGCAGCGCGAAACAGAAGACTGAACACGTGGCCGTCGCCGTCGTCAAAAGCCGGGCCTTGAACGGCATGGAGGCGCCCGAGGTGGTGGTCGAGGCGCATCTGGCCAACGGCCTGCCCGCGTTCACCCTGGTAGGGCTGCCGGAAACCGAAGTGAAGGAAGCGCGCGACCGCGTGCGCGCGGCGATCCAGAACGCACGCTTTGAATTCCCGGCGCGGCGCATCACGGTCAACCTCGCGCCAGCCGACCTGCCCAAGGAATCCGGACGCTTCGATCTGCCGATCGCGCTGGCGATCCTGGCTGCGTCCGGGCAGATCCCCGCCGACAAGTTCGAACACGCCGAATTCGCCGGCGAACTCGCGTTGACCGGCGAACTGCGGCCGGTGCGCGGCGCGCTGGCGATGGCGCTGGCCACCCGCAGCGCGGGACGGCGGCTGGTGCTGCCCGCCGCGTCGGCCGGCGAAGCGGCGCTGGCGAGCGGCGTCGAGACCTGCGGCGCGACCAGTCTGCTGGAGGTGTGTGCCTGGCTCGCCGGCCAGGGCACGTTGCCCGAACCCGAGGCCCGCCTCGCGGCGGCGGCGCCGGACTATCCCGACTTCAGCGACGTCAAGGGCCAGGCGGCCGCCCGGCGTGCGCTCGAAGTCGCCGCTGCCGGCAGCCACTCGGTGCTGATGGCAGGCCCGCCCGGTACCGGCAAATCGATGCTCGCCGCGCGCTTCCCCGGCATCCTGCCAGCGATGGACGAAACCGAATCGCTCGAAGCCGCTGCGGTGCAATCGCTCAACGGCGGCTTTCGCCTTGAACACTGGCAGCGCCGGCCCTTCCGCGCGCCGCACCACACCGCCTCGGCGGTGGCGCTGGTGGGCGGCGGCGGCAACCCGCGCCCCGGCGAGATTTCGCTGGCGCACCATGGCGTGCTGTTTCTCGACGAGCTGCCGGAGTTCTCGCGGCAGGTGCTGGAAGTACTGCGCGAGCCGCTGGAGTCGGGCCGCATCACGATTTCGCGCGCAGCGCGCCAGGCGGATTTCCCGGCGCGCTTCCAGCTCGTCGCCGCGATGAACCCCTGTCCCTGCGGTTATCTCGGCCACCCCACCCAGGCCTGCCGCGACACGCCGGACCAGATTGCACGCTACCGCGGACGCATTTCCGGGCCGCTGCTCGACCGCATCGACATCCAGATCAGCGTGCCGGCTTTGAGCCAGGACGAGCTGATGCAGGCGGGCAAGGGCGAGCCCAGCGCGCACATCCGCGCACGGGTAGAGGCGGCGCGCACACGGCAACTGGCGCGCCAGGGCAAACCCAACAACGCGCTCGGCAGCACCGAAATCGACCTGCACTGCGTGCTCGACAGCGCCGGCGAAGCCTTGCTGAAGCAGGCCATCGCGCGCCTCAACCTGTCCGCGCGCGCCTATCACCGCGTGCTCAAGCTCGCCCGCACGGTGGCCGATCTCGCCGCCAGTCCCGCCATCGGCACTACACACCTCGCCGAAGCGATCCAGTACCGGAGGCCCGCCGCATGAACACGGCCGCTGATGCGCTCGAATCCTGGCGCGAGGAGCAACGCTCCGCGTGGCTTTATCGCGTGGTGGCCGAATGCGAGGCCGGCACGCCGCGCGCGGCGCTGTTCAATGAACTGGCCGAAGCCGCCGAGGAGCAATCGCAAATTTGGCTCGATACACTGAAAGCCGAAGGCGGCGCCGCGCCCGCCCCCTTCCGCCCCGACCTGCGCACGCGCATGGTGGCACGGCTCACGCGCAGCCTGAAGCCGCGCGCCATGCGCGGCGTGCTGGCGGCGATGAAAGTGCGCGGCATGGTGCTCTACGATGCGGCGCTGCCCTCGCACGGCGTTCCCACCCGGCGCGAGGATGTCGGCCGGCGACATCGCGGCGCCACCTCGGGCAACGCGCTGCGCGCCGGCGTGTTCGGCGTCAATGACGGCCTGGTGTCCAACGCCGCACTGATCTACGGCGTGGCGGGCGCGGCGCAGGACCCGGCGATCATCGCGCTGACCGGCGTGGCCGGCCTGCTGGCAGGGGCGTTCTCGATGGCGGCGGGCGAATACGTGTCGGTGCGTTCGCAGCGCGAAATGTTCGAATACCAGATCGGGCTGGAACGTGACGAACTGGAAAAATATCCGCAGGAAGAGGCCGCCGAGCTGGCGCTGATCTACGCAGCCAAGGGCATGACGCCGGAGGAGGCCCGACGCGTGGCCGACGCGCTGATGCAGGATCCCGAGCGCGCGCTGGACACGCTGGCACGCGAGGAACTCGGCCTCAATCCTGACGAGCTCGGCTCGCCCTGGGTCGCGGCGCTCTCATCGTTCGCCGCCTTCACCGCCGGCGCGGCGCTGCCGCTCTTGCCTTTCCTGTTCGCCAGCGGCCGCATCGCACTGCTGGAGTCGATTGTGTTGACCGCCTTGGGCCTGTTCGCCGTCGGTGCCAGCATGAGCCTGTTCACCGGCCGCCACGCCATTCTCAGTGGCCTGCGCATGCTAGGCATCGGCGGCGCAGCGGGACTGGCGACCTATTTCATCGGCACCTGGCTGGGCGTATCGCTGGGCTAAGGTTTCGTCACCGCCAGCGGGCACCTCACCGGCCGCAACGGCTGGACATCGCGGCGTCCCGGATCGCTGATCCGGACTATGTACGCTAGCGCACCGAGAATCATCGCAAAGTCCGCGATGATTCAGACTCGATGAAGATCGACACTATATTTTATGGCCAGGCGCATCGTCGGATGGCTGGCGCCACGTCAACCTCTCATATCTGGAGCAGACTCAATGTTACAAACCCTTGCAATTATCCTGATCGTTCTGTGGCTGCTTGGCCTGGTCACCTCATACACCATGGGCGGACTCATTCACATCCTTCTGGTCATCGCGGTCGTGGTGATCCTGATACGTGTCATACAGGGCCGTCGCCTTTAATGCTGGTGTTCGACTTGCCAGGCAAGGTCGTTCCGGGTGCGCTGCACCCGGCCTCCCTGTCACCCATGGCATGAATCACGTGTACCGCCTACCGGAGAAGATGAAATGAATGCAATGAAAATGTTTGGGATCGCACTGATCGTGGCCGGCGCCCTGGGCTTGATCTATGGCGGGTTTACCTACACCCAGAACACGCATGAAGCCAAGCTGGGGCCGATCGAATTGACAGTGAAGGACCAGAAGACCGTCAACATTCCCCTCTGGGCCGGACTGGGCGCCATTGCGGCCGGCGCATTTCTGCTGATTGCGCGCAAGTAGCCGCGCACCCAGCCCGGCGCATACCGCGATCACGCAGTCGAATCGAAAAGCACGCGCTTCACCCCGTTCACGCTCCATCTCAGGAAAACCAACATGAACATGACTTTAAGCCTCGCCCCCCTGATTTCGCTGATTGCAGGCATTCTGATCCTGGTGATGCCGCGTCTGCTGAATTACATCGTCGCTGTTTACCTGATTGTGATCGGGCTCATCGGGCTGTTCGGCGGTCGCTGAGTTTGCTTCCAGCAAGCGTGTTGGATGCCGCCTACGGCGGCATCCCCATGCTCGTAGCGCGTGCATTGAAAACATCGCCGACCCATTCGTGCGTTTCACGAAAACTCACGAAGCATGACTAACGCACAATGGTTTTTGCTGGTGGGCGGCCTGTTGCTTACAAGGGGGCTGACGGCCCCGTTGCTGCAGCGTCTGCCGGTCACCCCGGCCATTGTCTATCTGGCCGTGGGCCTGCTGGTCGGGCCGACGGTACTCAATCTGTTTCACTTCAACCCGCTCCAGGAATCGGCGCTGCTGGAAGTGCTGACCGAAGTGGTGGTGTTGATTTCGCTGTTTTCCGCCGGGGTCAAAATGCCCGTGCCGTTCAGCTTCGTCCGCTGGAGAACGCCGATTCTGCTGGCATCGGTTTCCATGGCGATCAGCGTCGGGCTGGTTGCCGCCTTTGCTTTTTTCTTGCTCGGCCTGCCGCTGGGTGCGGGCGTCCTGCTGGGTGCCATCCTGGCGCCGACCGATCCGGTGCTGGCGACCGATGTCCAGACCCGTCACCCCGCCGACCGCGACCAGCTCCGCTTTACCCTGACCTGTGAAGCGGGCATGAACGACGGCAGCGCTTTCCCGTTTGTGATGCTGGGGATGGGACTGCTTGGCCTCCATGAACTGGGTGAATTTGGCCTGCGCTGGATGCTGGTCGATGTGCTGTGGGCCACGACGGCGGCACTCGCGATCGGTGTGATGTCGGGCGCCGCACTGGCCTATCTGGCGCGCAAACTGCGCGGCCACCCGCCCCGGCACAAGCTGATGGACGACTTCCTCGGACTCGGCCTGATCGGTGTGGCGTACGGCCTGAGTGTCTGGGTCGATGCGTGGGGATTCCTGGCCGTGTTTTTCGCTGCCGTCGCCCTGCGCCAGACCGAACTCAAGCTCGCCAGCGCCGATCAGGCCAGCATCGATCAAGACAGCGCCGATCTGGAGACCCCGGCTCCGCCGCAAGCCCACAGCATCGGGCCGGAAATGGAACAGGCCATCCCGGAGGACGTGCCGGCGCCCACCGTCAGCGAGGGATCACTGGTGTTCAAGGAACATCTGGAGCGCCTCTCGGAACTAATGCTCGTCCTGTTGATCGGCGGCACGCTGTTTCTCGATTCCTGGAGCTGGCGCGCGGTGGGACTTGCGTTGTTCCTATTCATGGTGGCGCGCCCGCTCAGTGTCCTCGCCGGACTGGTGGGCACGCGCACGTCGTGGCCGATTCGGGCATGGTGGGCTGGTTCGGGGTGCGCGGCATCGGTTCGCTGTACTACCTGATGTACGCCATCCAGCATGGTCTCCCCGAAGACCTGGCGCTGGACCTGATCCAGCTGACACTCATCGCGGTCACGCTGTCGATTCTTGTCCACGGCACCAGCGTCAAGCCCCTGATGCACCGCTTCAAGCGTTATCGCAGGCATCTGCCCGAGCCCTGAGCGTCCTCGGCCGGCCGACCTGCCCTGTGCGCGCATCGTGCCAGTCCAAAGCCCCCACCTATACTTTGATAGGGACATCCTTCAATAAATGAAAAGGAAACATCATGAATCTACTCAGCGCAATCATCCTGGCCGTACTGTTTCTGCTGGCCGTGTTCACCCTGGCGAACTGGGCGGTGCTCACTGCGCCGACCGTCCTGTCATTCGTGGCGTTCAATATCGAGGGGCCGCTTGGCGTGATCCTGCTGGGCGTCACGCTGGCGCTGGTGGCGCTTTTTGTCCTCTATGCCCTGACGCTGCGCACCAACATGCTGATGGAGTCGCGCCGTCACAATCAGGAACTGCAGGCGCAGCGAAAACTTGCGGAAAGCGCCGAAACCTCGCGCATCGATGCACTGCGCACGCAGATCGAGCAGGAGTTTGCGCAATTGCGCGGGGTGATCGACGCGCGCATGGACACGGTGGCGCTGTCGACGAAGCAATCCCTGGACGAATCCACCAATAGCCTGGCCGCCCTGGTCGGCGAGATGGACGACAAGATCGACCGTGCGCTTACGCGGAACGGCCCTATGGATTCGGTACGGTGAAGTCTGGAGGGGTGTTCTGGATTAATGCGTCACATCCCGATGCGGGAGTGAGTCAGGGGTGCCGACGGGCAATCCGGCGTGGTTCATTCCGGATTGCCCGATCAAGCCCTCGTCAGACTGCGGGTTCTGCCACGTAAATCTCGACGCGACGGTTTTTTGCGCGGCCCTCATAGGTGTTGTTATCTGCGATCGGTTCGCGCGAACCGCGTCCATCAATGGCGATGCGGCTTGACGAAACGCCACGGGCAACCAGGTAATCACGCGTCGCAGCAGCGCGATTGACCGACAGCGGATTGTTGATCGCATCCGTGCCAGTGCTGTCCGTGTGGCCGATGATCGTCACCTGCGTCACCGGGTTCTGATTCAGGGTGGCGGCGAAGCGGTCGAGGATGGGCCGCAGGTTCGATTTGATGTCATAACGGTTCGTATCGAAGGACACGTCGCTCGGGATGTCCAGCTTGAGCTGGTTGTCGGCGGTCTGGCTCACGCTGACGCCGGTTCCCTCGGTGGCCTGCTCCATCTCCGCCTTCTGTTTTTCCATGTGTTTCGACCACAAATAACCGCCACCCGCGCCCACTGCTGCGCCGATCGCCGCGCCGGTCGCGGCGGTTTTGCGGTCGCCGGTCGAGGCGCCAATGACGCCGCCAGCAACGGCGCCGATTGCCGCGCCGGTACCGGTGGTTTTCTGCGTTTCGGACATGTTGGCGCAACCGGCAAGGCCGCTGAGACCGATTGCGATGACGCTAAGAGAAACAATGGTTTTTTTCATGGGACAACTCCAGTTCTATTCAGGATGTTTCAGATATAGGCAAAAATGCAGTGTGCATCGCCCGCGTTACCAGGCCCCATACAGCGTCTGCAACAGACGGCTGCGGGCCCCTTACTCACACCAGCGATCGATGCGGCTCCGACCGGAATCCGGCCGTCCGCATCTCTCGTGTTCGTTTCCGTTCACTCCATTTATGGCCGGCACGACGTGCTTGCGACGACGACGCATGTTCACAGCCAGTATTCCCATACCCGGGCGAACCATTCACTGAAGCGCTGGTCGAGCGGGCGGCGGCGCCATTGCTCAAGCGTGATCGTGTCAGACATCGCGAGATCCCGGTCGAACATCGCCTGCACCTGTTTGCCAAAGTCCGGCCCCAGCACCACGGCGTTCAGTTCGTAGTTATGCAGAAAACTGCGCCAGTCGAGATTGGTCGAGCCGACCGTGGCCCAGACGCCATCGATCAGCGCCGTCTTGGAGTGCAGGATCACGCCACGCCGCTCGTGGATTTTCACGCCCGCCTGCAGCAACCGGTCGTAGTAATTGCGTCCGGCGTGGAACACCAGCCAGGAGTCGGTCTGGCTCGGAAGAATCAGGTTCACGTCGACGCCGCGCCCGGCGGCCGCTTCGAGCGCGTCGAGCAACTGCGGGTCGGGGGCGAAATACGCGTTGGTGATGTTCACGCTGGCTTCCGAGCTGGCAATGGCCGAGAGCAGCGTGGCATAGATCAGGCTGAAGGCATCGTCGGGCGAACTGCCGATCGCGCGCACCCGATGCGGGCCCACGTTCTCGAGGGGCGGAAAGTAGTTCTTCCCGGTCAGCGGCTCGCCCTTCTGCTTTTCCCAGGCCGCAAGGAACAGCTTCTGAAACTCGGCCACCACCGGCCCCTGCAGTTGAAGGTCGGTGTCGCGCCAGGCCAGGGCCGGGTCAGACTTCGTGTCGTGCTTCGCCCGCGAACCCTGCCTGAACGAGCCACCGGAGTAGACGCTGCTGATGTTGATGCCGCCGAGAAATGCCGTGTGTCCGTCGACAATCAGCAGCTTGCGGTGGTCGCGCTGGTTCAGCGTCCATTCCTTGCGCGACATCAGGGGGTTGATGGGGTTGAATTCCAGCACCTGGACGCCGCTGTCGGTCAGCTGCTGGAAGAATTCCGTCGGGGTGCCGAGGGTGCCCACGCTGTCACGGATGAGGTTGACCTGAACGCCCGCCGCCTGCTTGGCAATCAGCGCCTCGGCAAAGCGCTGGCCGACTTCGTCGTCGTCCAGGATGTAGGTTTCCATGTTGATGTGGTCGCGCGCCGCCATGATGGCTGCGTACATCGCCTGGTAGGTGGCCGGGCCATCCTGCAGCAGGCGCACCCGGTTGCCCGCCGTCAACGGGCTGCCGACGATGGCTTCTTCGCGCGCCAGGTGGTGCTCGAAGATACCGGTGTCCTGGCTGCGATCTTCCAGCCGTTCGAGGATCGCCTGGCTGCGCGCGGCAGACAACTCGCCGTGCGCCGCTTCCAGTTGCACCGGCGGGCCGGGGCGATGCGCCAGGTCCGGCACGATGGTCGGCAGGCTGCTGCAACCGGCGACGAAAAAAAGG
>Ga0180009_10000350_pt1 | contig 65901 bp, 65 predicted proteins | sample OS_PC_MetaG_FD_123537 | JGI IMG/M metagenome (GOLD analysis project Ga0180009, IMG submission 123537) | Groundwater microbial communities from the Aspo Hard Rock Laboratory (HRL) deep subsurface site, Sweden - OS_PC_MetaG | ecosystem: Environmental > Aquatic > Deep subsurface > Groundwater... | reverse complement strand
CAGGCTTATGGTCAAACATGGTCGGATCGTGTCCACTTAAATCAGGCGGACACTATCCGCCTCCATCCAACCAAAATCAGCATCGAGGCGTTCACCACAAGGGCGGGGAGACCGGACGGTTACCATAGACCCGCTCTGCTATCTCCCGACTCGTGAGCGGCCTGTCTGCGGCTTCCAGCACGTCCAGACACGCGCGCCTTAGTCCGCCATTGCGGAACACCCTGACGCGCTGGGCGGGCATGAGAGACGCAATCTCGCCTTCATAGCCCAGAACTCGCAACGTGCGGTCCAGCGCTTCTATGTCGGCCCCCCGCCCTTTCTCGTGCACCAGGTCCGCTGGTAATCATCCCCGAAATTAAGGGACTTGAAAACTGGACTTCTCCGGCTTTGATAAAGCACGGAGACGACAATGAAGAAATCGAGATTTACCGACGCACAGATCCTCGCAATCCTGAAGCAGGGCGAAGGCGGTGTGCCCGTTGCGGACCTCTGCCGCGAGCATGGGATTAGCAACGCGACCTATTACAACTGGCGAGCCAAGTACGGCGGGATGGATGCAGCGATGCTGTCCGAGATGAAATCCATGGCCGAGGAAAACCGGCGGCTCAAGAAGATGTATGCCGAAATGGCGATGCAGAATGAGCTCTTGAAGGATGCCCTTGGAAAAAAGTAGCAAGGCCGTCTCAGCGACGCGAGATGGCCAAAGAGGCTGTTCAAAGGAAGGGCGTTCCCGTTGCACTGGCGTGCCGCGCCTTCGGCATCAGCGAGACCTGCTACCGCTACGAGGCGAAGCTGTCGGATGAGAATGCCGAAATTGCCGACTGGCTGGTGCGGCTGGCAAGTTCTGATGCGACAAGGCGCTGGGGCTTTGGCCTTTGCTATCTGTTCCTGCGCAATGTGAAGGGCTTTGCCTGGAACCACAAACGGATCCGCCGTATCTATTGCGAGCTGGAGCTGAACCAACGCATCAAGCCGAAGAAGCGGCTGGTGCGGGAGACGCCGGAACCGCTGGCCGTGCCGGAATGTCCGAACGAGATGTGGTCGATGGACTTTATGGCAGACCAGCTTGGCGATGGCCGGTCGTTCCGCACGCTGAATGTACTTGATGACTTCAATCGCGAAGGACTTGCCATCGAAGTCGACTTCTCTCTGCCCGCGGCTCGCGTTGTACGTACGCTTGATCAGATCATCGAGTGGCGCGGAAGGCCGATGGGTATACGGGTCGACAATGGCCCTGAATACGTCAGTGGGAAACTGCAAACCTGGGCGCAAAAGCGCGGCATCGGTCTGTTCTACATCCAGCCTGGCAAGCCACAGCAGAACGCCTATGTTGAACGATACAACCGAACGGTCCGCCAGGAGTGGCTCGGCCAGTTCATCTTCAACACAATCGAGGAGGTCAAGGATCACGCCACGCGCTGGCTATGGACATACAACAATGAGCGCCCGAACATGGGCATCGGCGGCATCACCCCCGCCATGAAACTGAAACTTGCCGCGTGAAGTCTAGGAAACAGGCCCATTAAAAATGGGATGATTACCCGCTCGCTTCGTCAGCAGGCCGCCTATCGTGATCTCGAAAGACTTCGTGCGCTGGCGTCTGATTTTTCCGGTGGGTCTTAGGGATGGGATCATAGACACAGAATCCGACATCTGACAGAATCTGGGAAGGCGTGAAGTTGGTGCGTCTGCTACATAAGTCCGCTGTTCTGGCCGTGGCTCTGGTGGCAGCTGCGCGCCATCGAGCGCTAGCGCCAGGCCACAGGCCGGGGCCTGCTGATCGCGGCAGACCAATGTGGCAATGTCCATGTCCGCAGGGTCGAGGATGCGCCCGGTGCGGGAAATGTCCGTGCACCGGTGTCTGATCGGCTGGCGCGCGCCCTCGGCGGCGATGGCGCAGCATCTGCGTGTCCCCGGCGCACGCCGGGGCCTCTCTCCGTTCGGTCCCGGCCCGCCGCAAGAGATCCTTGGCAGCGCCGGGACTGCGGAGTCGTTGAATGCCTCCCCCTGCCGCACACCTGACCCGTCCCCCGGCCCTGAAAATCCGTACGCCCCCCCGAAAGCGCCCGCCAGAGGCGCCGCACGGGCAGGCGCGAATGTCTTGCGCCGGCGTCCCCACCGCGTCAGGATGGCCCAAAAGGGAGGGGACAAGCATGAACTACGAAACCCTGTACACGATCATCAATCTCAGCGTCATGCCGGCCTGGCTCCTGCTGGCCATTCTGCCGCGCGCGCCCATCACGCAGGCGCTCGTCCATTCGGGCCTCTATCCGCTTGTCCTTGGCGTGTTCTACATCGTGGTGATGGTGATGACCCTGTTCTTCGGCATGGGCGCCGAGGGCGGCGGCTTCAGCAGCGCGGCAGGCGTGTCCCAGCTCTTCTCCCATCCGCTCGGCATCCTGGTCGGCTGGTCGCACTATCTCGTGTTCGATCTCTTCGTCGGTGCGTGGCAGGCGCGCGACGCCCAGCGTCGCGGCGTGCCGCACCTGGCGCTCGTGCCATGCCTGTTTTTCACGTTGATGCTCGGCCCGGTTGGTCTCTTGCTTTACCTGGTCGTCCGCAAGCTCACCGGCAAGGGCGGCTGGAACCTCGTCGAGGCCTAAGCCTCGTCCGCCTCGGCAAACAGGTCCATCTGGCGCGGGTCGACCCAGCGCTTGCGCCGCGACGGCTTGGTCCGTCCGGAGCGGAAATAAAGGTCGTCAGTGTGGTCGGCCTCTGTCGGTTCCGGCACCGGTTCGGGCCTGGGCGCATTCGCAGCTTTTTTGGCCTTCGCCGTGTCCATCAGCCGCCAATAGGTCACCGCCACCACAGGCGCACCCTTGTCGTCTTCATAGCGTTGCAGGAAGCCGTGCGCGATGCCGCCCGCATTGGCCACCATCTGTACGTCGGCGTCGGCCTCGCTCAGGTTCAGCCATTCGGTATGCAGCGATTCCACTTTCAGGCTGCCCGCGATGGCCTCGGCGTCGGCGCGCGTGCGCGCCGCCTTGGCGCCGGGATCCAGCGCTTCAGTGATATTGCGGGCAAGGGGATAGGCGTGGCTCATCTGTGGGGTCAGGTATGCGAGACTTGTGCCGCCGTCCAGCCCGCATCCTGCCCGGCCTGCAGGCGGCCCGCAGCGAGCCGGGCGAAGCGCAGCATCACGGCCTTGCGGCGCGCGCCCGCCAGCTTGTCGGGAATGGCCTCGCGGATCACCGCCCCGCCAAAGGCATCGGCCACGATCAGGCCCGCCGCCTCGGGGATCAGGTCCTGCGGGAAATCCGCCATAACGGCAAAATAGAACCGGTCGCAAAAAGGCATGTAGTCCGGCCATTTGGAATCGGACCGGAAATCGGCCACCGACGACTTGATCTCCACCATGGCGATCTCGCCGGTCGGGCCCACGGCGGCAATATCCGCCCGGCGATTGTTTGCCAGGGTCATTTCGGTCACCCCGAAATAGCCGTGCCCTGCCAGCAGGCGCAGTGTGCCCCGCGCAATCTCGCCCGCCCGCGTCTGCGGCAGGCCGGCATCTGTCAGCTCGGTCAGGGCGCTGTCAGGCATGGGTCAGGGGCTTTCCGTTCTGGAATTGTTCCAGAAAATTCTAAGCCCGCGACGCCGTCAGGGTCAAGGTCTGCGCGGCCTGTGGGCGCTATCGCCGAAAAACCGTCTCCGCGCCTGATCCATCCGGCGCCGTGCCGCGTAGACAAGATATCCAGCAGGAGAGTCCGATATGGCCAGCGCCTATGATTCGAACGGCCCCGCCGACCGTCGCTTCGTCAAGACGGCGATGAAAGCACCCATGCTTGAACAGGCGCATGAACTCGACCTTGCCCGCCGCTGGCGCGAACAGGAAGACGAGGCGGCCCTCCACGAACTGACCACCGCCTATATGCGTCTCGTCGTGTCGATCGCGACCCGCTTCCGCAATTACGGCCTGCCAATGGCCGACCTCATCTCGGAAGGCAATGTCGGCCTGATGCAGGCAGCGGGCCGGTTCGAGCCGTCGCGTGAAGTGCGCTTCTCCACCTATGCCACATGGTGGATACGCGCCGCCATCCAGGACTATGTCCTGCGCAACTGGTCGATTGTCCGCACCGGCACGACAGCGGCCCAGAAATCCCTGTTCTTCAATCTCCGCCGCCTGCGCGCCCAGATCGATGATACGGATGATGGAGTTATGACCCAGAAGAACATGACCTGGGTGTCAGGCCATCTCGGCGTGCCCATGCGCGATGTCGAAGCGATGGCCTCGCGGCTGTCGGCGTCCGACCGGTCGCTCAACGCGCCGCTCGCGGCCGATGGCGACGGCCAGTGGCAGGATCTCATTGCCGATGAGTCCGCGATCCCGGAAGACCAGGTCATGGCCCGGCGCGATGGTGATCGCCGCAAGGAATGGATCGCGGATGCGCTGAAGGCCCTGAATGAACGCGAGACGCATATCATCCGCCAGCGGCGCCTGTGCGAGGAGTCCGTAACGCTGGAATCGATCGGCCAGGAACTCGGCATCTCGAAGGAACGCGTGCGCCAGATCGAGCATCAGGCGCTTGGCAAGTTGCGCAAGGCGCTGGTGCGGATTGTTGGTGATCCTGAAACCTCGGGTCTCATCCCGAACGCCTAGGCCTACCAGCCGCCACCGCCACCGCCGCCGCCGCCACCGCCCGAGGATCCGCCCCCGCCTGATCCTGACGAGCTGGAACTTTGCGGCAACGATGTCGCGACGCCCGAACTCATCGTGCCGACAATGCCGTTGGTCATCTCGCCGATATTGCGGAAACCGCCCGATGACATATTGGTCCAGCCGGGATTGTAGGCGGCGGCCTCTTCCGGGATCAGCCGTTCGAAATGCATCGTCCACGGCTTTTCCACGCCCAGCGCCACGGCATAAGGCAGGAAGGTTTCATACCGTTCGGTCGTCATCGGCGGCGGCGCTTCGCTCCCGACTTCCACGGCGTTCAGCTGCAGCTTCTCGGCGGTCTCCATGTACAGTTTGAAGCCTTCAATCTCGGTGCGCACGGCCTGGCCCTTCCGGGTCGGCGCCGGCATCAGGTACATGAACCAGCCATTCAGCGCCGCCAGCGTCAGGATCGTGGCTGTATGCCACCACGACCAGGTCGTGGCCTGCGTGATCGCCAGCGCGACAGCGCCGCCCGATAGGAGGAGCGCAAGGATCGAATAGCCGATATTCCATTTGAAGTATCGGCTGCCATAGGCGCGCCACAGCGATTTCTGGAATGTCGCATAGGCCGCCGTGAATTTCGCATCGTATGCCTTGCCCAGCGTCAGCTCATTTTCGTGGCTGAAAAGTCCTGCTTCCAGTTTCAGGTCTTCGGGCGTCAGAGTGGCGGGCTTTTCCGTCTCCGGCGTGCGCGTCAGCGTGGTTTGCTTTTTCTTGCCCGCGTCGATCGTCAAATGCCCCTTCACGGCGAGGTTCATCAGGGTGGCAATCAGCGCCTTGTGGCCTGTCAGTGAGCGGTAATAGACATAGTGGACGCCCGCAGGCGAATAGCCTTCCGGCGGAGCGTACCGCGGAAACACCGGCCCCTTCACCGGGTCGCGCCCGACCTTGTTGAAATTACGCATCGAGAAGCCGAACACGCCCAGCAGTGACGCGAGCAGGATCGCCAGCGACCCATTGCGCTGCCACCAGCGGCGCGTCTCGTCTGCGCTCGATGGCGGATCGATCAGGCCTTTCTCCACCCCTACGGCGACAGTCAGGCCTTCGCCCGATTGCAGAACCCGGGTCGTCGTGAAGATATGGCTGTCACCGCCAGACTGGTGCGCGAAATCTTTTCCGGCCGTGCCCAGTCCGCCGGTATAGGCGTCAAACGCCGTCACCCGCGCGCCTTGCGGCAGGGTGATCGTGGCGGTCGCGGCATCAATCGGGAAGTCCCAGTAATTGCCCGTCGCGTTCCAGTAGATCTCGTCATGGTCGGCAAAATAGCGCACCTGGTTTTTCACCCGGTACGTGATCTCGTAAGTGTGCGGGCCGTTCTCGAGGAACACGTCTGCAGACCCGATCCGGACGATCAGCGCATTGCCATCGGTTTCGGTCGAATAGGGCTCGCGAGCTCCGTCCCGCGTCACCTGCATGATCGTGTAATCATAAGGTAGCTTGGCGCCGTCATCGTCATAATAGCGGGGCAGGTTGCGCAGTATCCCGCGCCGTATCTGGTAACCTTCCGATGTGACGGCCAGCGTTTCGCTGACCACGATATCGCCGTTTGTCTGGACGTCGATGTCAACATCGAACCGGTTGATCCGCTCCTCGGCCATGGCGCCGATTGCCAGGGTGAGCGCAAGGAAAAGGGCGATCAGGGGGCGCATCAGCACAGGCTATTCCCCCTTGAAATCGACCGAGGGCAAGGCGCGGTCGGCTGTCTCGATTTCGAAGAAGGTGCTTGTCTGGAAACCGAATAGGCCAGCCATCAGGTTGGCCGGGAAGCTCTCGACGACCGTGTTCAGTTCGCGCACCGCGCCATTGAAGAAGCGCCGCGCCATCTCGATCTTGTTCTCGGTGTCGGACAGCTCGTTCTGCAGGTCGAGAAAGTTCTGGTTCGCCTTGAGATCAGGATAGGCCTCGGCCACCGCCACCAGCCGCGCCACAGGTCGTGACAGCGCCGACTCGGCCGCCCCGCGCGCCTGCGGGTCGTCGCCCGCCGCCAGCGCTTCGCCGCGCTTGGCCACCACATCCTCGAACAATGTGTTCTCATGCGCCGCATAGGCCTTCACCGTATCGACCAGGCGCGGGATCAGGTCGGTCCGGCGTTTCAGCTGGACATCGATATCCGCCCAGCCATTCTTGACCATCTGGCGCTTCGCGACGAGGCGGTTGTAGATCAGAACCACCGCGCCGAGGATCACGACCCCAAGGCCGATCAGGATATAAGTGCCCACCATTGCGTGTCTCCCGGCTGGATGCGTTCACCTTGTATCGGGCAAACCACGTCGCTTGTGAATGCCCGCGGACTAATTGCCTGCCAGCGTCTCCAGGTTCAGCGTGCGGCCGATTTCCAGCTTGCCGCCATAGACATAGCCCCGCACCCGCACCGGCGTGCCGGCCTGCACCTGGCACAGCGCCGCCGCGCTGCGCTTGATCTCCAGTGTCAGCGCCGATCCGGTGAGGCACAGTTCGCACGACGCGCCCTGCTCCTCGGTGCTCAGCCGCGCCGCCACCGGAATCCGGTAGGCTTTGGTTACCCACAGGCCGAGGTTCGCTGCCCGCGCGTCGGCCTCCGGCGCCAGCAACAGGTCATTGGCACCCGCCGCATCCGGATACACCCGTGCCCCGCCGCGCGCCACCATCTCTCGGTTCAGCCACAGGTCCGGTCCCAGCGCGTCCGTCGTCATCACATGCGACAGCGCCCGGTCATACCGGTCGCGCGTCAGCCCGGCATAGAACAGCTGCATCTCGCGCCCCAGCGCCGTGTCCTCCAGCATCCGCCGCGACTCATTGAAATAGGGCGCTCCCTCGCGGTCCTTGTAGGGTCCCGCCGGCGCCTCGATGCCAACCAGCCGCACGCTCTGTCCGGTGTCCACCACCAGCGCGTCGCCATCGATCACGCGCACCACGCGGCCATGCTCGCGAGGCTGGGTCCCGGCCAGCGGGTCCGGGGCGCTGCAGGCGGCCAGCGCCGCGAGCGCCATCAGCAGGCCCTGCCACCCCCATGCCACGCCCCGGCCCTCCCGCACAGGCACCGGCCCCGCGCCGCTGCCCCGCCCTGTCCATAGCACGCTGCCTCGCCCCGAAAACCACCACAAAGGCTTCAATCCCGCCCTGTCATGGCGTATAGCTTGCCCCAGTGATCCCGTAGCTCAGCAGGATAGAGCAACAGATTCCTAATCTGTAGGTCGCGCGTTCGAATCGCGCCGGGGTCACCAAATATTCAATAATAACAATGTATTACAAAGTCTCAAAAGTTAGACTTTGCTCACAAATGGCTCCGTGGTAACCATACGGTAACCGGAGGTCAAAAACTCATGGCAAAACTGCGCCTTACGGACACCTGGCTTTCGGCTGTGACCGACGCCGGAGATTATTCCGACACGATCGAATCCTGCCTGAAAGTGCGTGTGGCCAAGACCGGCGCAAAGACATTTTCGGCCGTGCGGAAGCTGAGCGGCAAGACGGTGCGGGTCCGCATTGGCGCCTATCCCGAGATCGGCCTCCGAGAAGCGAGGATGCGCGCCGGAGAATTCAGGGAGATGCGTTCGTTGGCGCCGACGTCGGCCGCACGAGCGGAGGAGGTGGCCGATGCCGTGTCGGCGTCTGCCGCCAACTTTTTTGCCGATTACGTTGCCGACATGAAAGCCCGGGGCGTCAAATCCTATGGGCGCGTCAAGGGTACGCTCATTGACGGGAAATATGCTCTCCTGCCCTTACTGGTCGCCCGTCACGGCGGAATGCCGCGTGCCGGGGATGTGACGATCCAGGACCTGCAGGCCTGGATGGCAGAGAGCTACGCCCGAAGTCCGAACTATGCACCACATCTTCGCTCCTACATCGTCACGGCCTGGAAATGGGCGGTGAAGAACCGTTACGATTATCGCGGTGGCGCGCGGGACTATGGCATTACCTACAATATCGCCGAGCAGCTTCCGACGGTGCCAAAGGGCAAACCAGGCGACCGGTATCTCTCCAACGACGAACTTAAGACGCTCTGGCACGCACTGGACGAGAACCATCCAACGCACCGCGTCCTGAAGCTGATGATCGCCATGGGGGGCCTGCGCGTGACGGAAGTCAGCATGAGCCTCGCCGCCAACTGGCGCGATGGGTGGCTGGTCTTGCCGGAAACGAAGAATGGCAAGTCGCATCAGCTACCGATTACCAGGACGGCTGCCCCGCTCGTGGCGCGGTGTCTTGAACTGGCTCACCCGCGCTCGCCCTACCTTATGTCCAATCCTCGCGACCCGGACGAACCACTCACGATGGCAGCCATTTCACGCGGCGCGAAGCGCCTGAACAAGCAGCTCAAATTCCCGGACTGGAATCCGCGTGACCTGCGGCGCACGATGAAGACGCACCTCATCGATGCCGGGGTGGACGAGCGTTGGCTCGACATCTGGCACAACCATGGTCAGACGGCGAGCGTGGCCCGCAAGCACTATATTCGCGCGGAGTATGCGGATTTGAAGCGGGATGTTGCGGAGGCGATTGATGGGTGGCTGGGGCCGGTTTTGTTGGGCAATCGCAATTAAGGTTGGGAGCGTATGGAGATTTGGAGAAACCATACTGCGGATGGTGGAACTTGTTTGATACGCTTATGGCACGCGCATGCATCCAGCGAGACCGTCATCGCGTGGAGGCCCTCCGTCACCATGATGCACCCAAGTTCAATTTACACATTACTGTTTTCGCAACATCTGGTAGAGATTTAGTCGTAGATTCGATGCCTTACGATGTGGTCGACATTTGGGGCCGCAAGGAAATTTTGATCTGAAATGGCGAATCGCATTCCTCCCCTCATGAAGCAGTTACCGGAGGGGGGTACGTATGCACGTCCGGTACGGATCGAGTCCCTGATCGATGCGTGTGACAATCTGCCGTTTGAAACTTTGATTGATCGCGCGCGCCTGAAGGACCGCAGGAATCCGAACTATCTGCCATCCGAAGTGCTAGTTTTTTTCCTTCGCGTAACACGCACAGATAATTCCGACCGCCGCTTCGCCATTCTGTATGACCTGGTCATGAACCGGCTGACCCGGAGTCTTCGATCGGCGGTCCAGGGTAACACGGAAAATGCGAGACAATCCGAACTCCATGAACGCATGATTGAGCGGTTCGTGATTCTTCTGATGAAGGACAGAGGCGCCTATTGTGAAGCACTCGATATTTTCGAAATTGCGTTCGACCGGGCAGCAAGGTCGCTCAAGGTCGATATGCTGCGCGTTATGGGTCGACGTGTACCACCGGCAATATCCCTGACGGAACAAGAAACCGGGGAGGTCCGCCAGGACGCCGAAGCGGCGCTCATCGACCTCAACCCGATGTCAAAACCGATCGAGCTGCAAGTCACTTACCGGATTCAGCTTCGGCGGGCGATTGACTCGTTACCGGACAATGAGAGGAGGGTTATCGACATGATATTCGCAGGCATCCCGGCGCAAAGCGATGACACCGGCAAGGCCAGCATCGCACAACTGCTCCATTGCGATCCGAAGACCGTACGCAATCGTCGCGACAGCGCCGTGAAAAAGTTGATAAGGATGCTGGGTGGGGAGACGCAAGATGACGCCTGATAGTCGAGTCGAAGATGTCTTCTTCGCATTCACGGCGGAACCGGACATGGCTCCAGAAACGCTGCGTACGTATATTCTAAGGTATCCCGACCTGGCAGAGGCGCTCACCGACCTCTACCATGAATTCGCCACGGTCGACCTTGATTTGATGGTTGTCGAAACGGCTCCGGCCGCAGAACCCGCATTCGAGCAGACTGCCGACCATATTGAGCGTATAGAAGCGGCGCTCTCGGGAGACGGGCTTCGGGCACTAGCGCGCGCACTGAGGCTGCCCAGGGATTTCGTCGCCGGGTTTCGCGACGCGCAGGTGCGCCCGGGTTCAATCCCGTTGGGTGTTCTAAAGCGGCTGGGGGATTTTGCTGGCGTCGGCGTTCTTCACATGCTTGCCTATTTCCGGCATGCTGCGGGCATCCGCCGCGCCCTTGCATTCAAATCGGACCACAAACCCAAGCCATCCGAGATCATGGATTATTCCGACTTCGTCCGGAACCTCGGTCTAACTTCGGAAGAAGCGTTCGCGCTCGCCGAACTGGAACATTCCGATGGATCCGATTGAGCTTACTCGTCAGCGGGCAGAGACACTGCACGCGGACCTGGTGCGGAGCGGAGCCGATCCGGCCCATCCCTACGCATTTGTCCTCAAGGAAGCTGACAGGCGCAATATCGAGGTCAGGTCCTATCCTCCCGGCCATGCCCTACTGAACGGGGGACGCGCGGTGTTTGACGGGGACGCGGGAAGCATTCGGCACGAACGCACGCAAGACCCGTTTCTCGATGCCTTTCTGGTAGCCCATGAGATCGGGCACGATGAATTTGGAGGGCACATCGATATTGGCCCTGTCACGTCCATCGATCTGGTCCGCTCCGCAGATCCGGCCGAAACGGGAGCCGACCGCGTCGTCGATTACAACAGTAAGGCCCGCCAGGAAATCCAGATGGACCTATTTGCCCGGGAATTCCTGTTTCCGCGTTCACTCGCGAGAATGCTCCATATCGAACAAGGCCTGTCTGCCAGAGAGATTTCCGCGCGTATGAACGCGCCCTACGATCTCGTCGCCGTTCAGTTATTCGATGCGATCCTGCTCCCGGAATTGCCCAGCCGCACGCCAGAGTCGCGAGAAACCAAACCTCTGAATGATGAACAGGCCGAGGCGGCGTCCCACGGCGATCATGCATTTCTGCTCGAGGCGGGCCCCGGTACCGGCAAGACTCAGACCCTGATCGGCAGACTATCGATCCTCCGGGAGCGCGAGGTTAAACCCGCATCGATCCTTGTCTTGACGTTTTCAAACAAGGCAGCTGCCGAAATGATGGACCGCGCAGTCGCCTTCTGGCCGGAGTTGGCAGGCGCCGCCTGGATCGGTACTTTTCATTCGTTCGGGCTGGACATTGTCCGGCGCTTTCACGACCGGTTGGGCCTGCCGAAGGAACCGGTCCTGCTCGATGCAACGCGTGCCATTACGCTTCTTGAAGACGGCTTTCCTCGCCTCAATCTTCTCCACTTCCGGGACCTCTGGGACCCTACAGAGAATCTCAGCCGCATCTTGGCGGCGATTTCGCGGGCCAAGGATGAAGTCGTCAATCATCACCATTATCGGACACTTGCCGAAAGCATGGCCGCGTCCGCCCGGACTGACGATGAAGAGACCGCGGCCCAAAAGTGCCTGGAAGTTGCCGATGTCTACGATATGTATGAGGAGATGAAGCGACAGATCGGCGCCGTCGATTTCGGGGACCTCATTGCGCGACCAACCGAACTCGTCGAAACTGATTCCGAAGTCTGCGCCCGGCTTAGGGGCACGTACGGCCACGTCCTCGTTGACGAATACCAGGACGTAAACCGCGCCAGCGTCCGTCTCTTGAAAGCTCTCAAACCCGACGGAAAAGGGCTCTGGGTCGTCGGCGACGCCAAGCAATCAATCTATCGTTTCAGAGGTGCGTCCTCCGCCAATATGCAACGTTTCGCAAGGGAAGATTTTGCGCAGGGCAAATCAAAAAGCCTGACGCGGAATTATCGATCCCATCAGGAAATTTGCGACGGCTTCGTCGGGTTTGCCAAGCAAGGCATGATCGCAGCCGGCTCGAACGTGGCCGCAGTGGCGCACAAGGGAATGTCCGGAACCCAGCCTGTATTCGTTTCAGTTCCGACAAGGGACCATGAAATAGATGAAGTGGCAGAGCGCATTCGGCAGCTCAATGCCGGCGGTGTTGCATTCTCGAACCAGGCCGTTCTGTGCAAAGGCAATGCCCGGTTATCGGAAATCGCGAAGGGTCTCGAAAATCGGGGTATTCCGGTCCTCTATCTCGGGCCTTTGTTTGATCGGACGGAGGTCAAACAGGCTCTGTCGCTGCTGTCGTTGCTGGTCGACCCGAAGGCCATGTCCTTGGTTTCGGTCGCCGCCATGCCAGATTATGCCGTGACACTGGACCAGGTGCGGTTGTTTGCAGACCACATGCGCGCGCAGTCTGACCTTGCCACTATGGATTGGGTCGACAGGATCGATGACGCGCCCGGGCTTTGTGACGATGGTAAGCTCGCATTGAAGGAAGTGGCTAACGCCGTCGCTTCGTGCAGCCCGAAAGATACGCCTTGGCGGGCGTTTGCGGCAATCTATCTCGATAATTCGCGTTTGGCTGCCCGCCTTGCCGAAGCGGCCGGATGCGGCAACCCGTTGCCGGCCATCGCGATCTGGCAATTACAGAACTTTCTACGGTCTGCCGAGTATGACCGGCAGGGCCTGCCGGTTAGTGACCTGCTGCGCCATATCCGGCGACTCGTCATCCTCTCCGACGAACGCGATCTCAGGGACCTTCCGCTTGCGGCCCAATCCCTCGACGCCGTGCGTCTCATGACGATCCACGGCAGCAAGGGACTGGAATTCGACGTCATCCATCTCCCGAGCCTGACAAATGCTTCCTTGCCGCGATCCGCTAGACAAAATCGCGCCCTTCCCCCGCCTGACGGCATGATTGAGGGCGCCGTTCACAACGGGGTCGCGGCACAGGCTCAGGGTCATGACGAAGAGCAGGAATGCTTGTTCTTTGTGGCGCTATCGCGCGCAAGAGACCGGCTCCATCTTTACGCCTATTCGCAGGACAAAGCAGGTCGGTCAATGAAGCGTTCTCCCTTTCTGGATCGGATCGGACATTTGATGCGAGAGGAGCCCGCGATCGCCGCAATGGAGGACGGTCAGGCCCTGATTGAAACCATTCAGGTCGATTTTGACAGGCCCCTGCAGATGAACCCGTCCCAGATCGCCCTCTATGACCGATGTCCGCGCCGTTTTCTGTATACCCATGTCCTGAAACTCGGCGGGCAAAGGTCGGAAACGGCCTTCATGCGTATGCACAACGCCGTTCAGGCCCTGGTCGACCGGCTGTGCAATCAGCACGCGCACGATCCAGACCGGACATGGATCGATTCCGAATTCGAGGAATGCTGGCATGCATGGGGACCAGTCGAACACGGCTATGCCGATGACTACAAACGGCTGGCACGCGGCCTTGTCGACCATATTGTGTCGGTCCGGACCGGAGAAACACGTCGCCCCCCCGTGACGCTGACCGTTGAAGTCGGAGACGGCGAACTCCTGGTCACGCCTACGGAACATATCGTCGGCGGAGGGACGAAACCCATTCTGCGCCGCATCCGTACCGGCAGGCAGACAACGGACTCGGCGAAAAAGTTCGACGCACTTGCATTCGAACTTGCGGCCGGGACGGACGCAGAAGGTGAGTTCGTCTTTCTCAGCGATGAAAGCCGTCTGTCCTTGAACCCGACGGCGAAGCGGCTGGCCACCAGCCGGGACAAGATTGCAAAGAAGATACATCATATCCTCGACGGCCGATTTCCCGCAGAACCGGCGCGGCCGGACCGCGAATGCCCACGCTGCCCCCACTTCTTCATCTGTTCCGGCTTGCCGGAAGGAAGTCTCGGCAAAAAAAATCTCGCCTGACTTCCCGGTTTTCTCTCCGGCCATCGATTGTCTCTGTGCGAGCGGGGGCCTTCTGCCTTCGCCACAAGCAGAAGGAATATCACAATGGCAGAAACACCCCCCGATTCCGATATCGACGATCTCGCAGAGGCCGTCCGTGAGGGCCGTCCCCTCCGGCCCGGCGCACCGTTCCGTGTCTTGATCGGCGACACATCTCTCGACTTCGAGCCTGCGGTGCTGCGAGACCCGAAGCCTCTCGGGCGCCAGTTCGTCTCATTGGTCGACGGCCAGCCGGTCGATGAATATCTCGTCATCGCGATCTTGCCGAACGGTGACTTCGAAGACATTCGCCTCGACGAAACCTATGATCTGCGCGGCCGCGGTGCGGAAAAGGTCCTCGTCGTGCGTTCCGACAGGACGTTCAGGTTCAAGATCGACGAGAAGGACCTCGAATGGCCGCAGCCCTGCATCAGCGGCTTCGTCCTGAAGAAACTCGCCGGCCTTGCGCCAAATTACAATCTCTGGCTGGACGTTCCCGGTGGTCACGACCGCAAGATCGGCGATTGTGACATCATTCATCTGGACGCCCCCGGAATTGAACGCTTCATTTCGCTGATCGATCAGACGACAGAAGGCCTGGCGGCACTTCCGTCGGCTGACCGCGCTTTCCTGGACGGCCATGGCATGAACTACGAACTCCTCTCCAGCAACGGCCAGGCCGGCGTCATCATCCACGCCTTCCAGTTGCCCGATGGGAAGTTCGACCATGCCAACGCCGACCTCCTCATCCTGTTGCCAAGCGGCTATCCGGATTGTTCGCCGGACATGTTCTACGTGTCTCCCCACCTCACCCTGACGCCATCTGGCCGTGCCCCGAAGGCAACAAATGTTCGCTTCTCGTTCGCCGGGCGTACCTGGCAGCGCTGGTCCCGGCACAATGAAGCCTGGCGGCCGGGTATCGATGGTCTCCGGACAATGCTGGCACGTGTCCAGACGGCCTTGAACGAGGCCCGCCCATGACGCCGGCGATGGATATCATTCTGCTTGCCCCGCATGAGGCATCCGTCCGCTCCCTTCTCACTGAAGGGAGCGGTGCGGAACGCGCCGGATACATGCTGTTCGGCATCGCCGATATTGCGAGCGACCCCTGGCTCGGGAGTTCCCGGCGCAGGCTGATCTCGCATGCTTTCTCCGAAGTTCCGGCCGGCGATCGTGTTTCTGCGTCACCCGTGCATGTGACCTGGCAGACGGATGGGTTCATGTCCCTCCTGAACCAGGCGGCGGATCTGGGGATGGTGCCCGCGATCGTGCATACCCACCCGAACGGACCGGCGTCTTTTTCGACACAGGACAACGAAAACGAGAGTGAACTAGCCCGCACGGTCATTCATAAGGGACTGCCGGGCCTTTTGAGTGTTGTCATCTCCGGCGATGGAGACCTAGCTGCTCGCTATTGGTGTTCGCAGACTGAAAACCACCTCATTACCCGGATCCTCCGCTCCGGCCCGGATCTGTTCCTTGACGACGGTTCAGTCGCCCTGCCCGATTTCCTCGACCGCCAGGTGCGGCTCTTCGGAGAAGCTTCAAACCGGATGCTTACCGGCTTCAGGTGCGCGATCGTCGGAGGTGGGGCTACTGGAAGCGCGACTCTTCCGCTGCTCATGAGACTCGGCATCCGGCAGGCAGTCATGCTCGATCGTGATTGCGTCGAAGAGACGAATCTCAATCGCCTGCATGGAGCCGCCCGTGCTGATGCGGACGCACACCTGCCAAAAACCGGCCTGCATGCCCGCATCGTCAAACAAGCCGGTCTTGGCATGCACCTGGTTACTGTGGACGCTTGGGCCGGCGAGGAGGCAAGCCTTGATGCACTCAAGTCGTGCGACGTGATCTTTTGCTGCACGGATGATCATTCCGGAAGGTTGTTCCTGAATCGGTTCGCACGGTTTTACGGTATCCCGGTCATCGACATGGGACTTGCCATGCAGCGGCGCAGCGACGGTGGTTTCGACCTTTTCGCGCGCGTGACGACTCTGGTTGCGGGCCACCCCTGCCTGATCTGCGGCAATCATGTGAGCCCGCGCCGTGCGCGTGAGGAATCGCTCAGGCGTAACGATCCGGAATCCTATGATTTGCAAAAGGCTGAAGCCTACCTGCTGGGTGAAGGTGACCCTTCTCCCGCTGTCGTCACTTTCACAAGTGAGACAGCATGTATGGCCGTAAATGAATGGCTGGCAGGCCTCACCGGATTCGCAGGCAAAACCGGCATGGCCCAAACCCGAGTCCGCCGTTTTCACGCCCGCGATGACCGCTTCCCGCAAATCGACAAGCGGGACGGCTGTCCCTGTTGCCACGCTGCATGGACGCTCGGGCGCGCCGACATGATACCCTTTATGGACCAGGTGACCTGACATGAGAGACTGGATAATTGCATTTCCGCAGCGCTTGGCGAGGATCCTTCGCCGCACCTGGTTCTTCAAGGCAGACTTTCTTGTCTCCCGGCAAACGCGCTTTCCATCGGATCCCCTGCAGAATCGCCACACTCTCATTCTGGTCGACGATTCTGGGACGCTGAAATGGGCATGTTTAGGCTGTCCCGGTGGCTGCGGGCAGATCATCTCTCTTTCACTCAATCCAAACCAGCGGCCACGGTGGCAAATCTCTGTCGATGTTTGGGGGCGGCCTACCCTGTCGCCGTCCGTGCATCAGAAAAACGCATGCGGCTGCCATTTCTGGCTGAAGCAGGGCGAAGTCAAATGGTGCAAGGATGGACGTCCGGTCAGAGTTCCTGGCTCATTGGAGCCTAGCCATATGGATGGGACACGCTGAGCTTCCTCCGTCTCCCGGTTCGATGTGCGCACCCAATGTGACCAAGTTTATATGACGCGCAGTCAAGTTATAATTCATCGACCGCCAGCGTTGGAGTTCGTGAAGCTGGCTGAAGCGAATCGCGGTACCGAGAAGTAGATTTGTTTTTCAATGTCAGTAGCAGCAGTTTGTAAGCGCGATACGGAGTGGCAGTGTCCAACGATTTTAGTTTTCTTCACGCGGCGGATCTTCACATAGACAGTCCTTTACTGGGATTGGCTCGAAAGTCTGCAGAGCAAGCCAAGCGTGTCGCCGATGCGTCCCGCACCGCTTTCGACAACCTCATAAGTCTGGCGATTGAAGAGAAATGCCGCTTTGTTCTTTTTGCGGGCGATCTATTCGATGGTGATTGGAAGGACTATCGGACCGGTCTCGTGTTCGCGGCACAAATGCGCAGGCTCCAAGAAGCAGGAATCGAGGTCTACGCGATCCTTGGCAATCACGACGCTGAAAATCGCTTCGTTTCAAGGCTCGATCTGGCCGAAAATGTGCATATTTTGGGATCGAAAAGCCCGCAGTCTCTCGACGTTCCGGACCTTCGTGTCACAATCCATGGCATGAGCTACGCCCAACGCGATGTGAGTGAGAATCTGGCTGCAGCCTATCCGGCACCCGCGTCCGGCCGGTTCAATATTGGTTTGTTGCATACGGCTTGTGAGGGGAGGGCTGGCCATATGCCCTATGCTCCCTGCACAGCGGAGCAACTCGCCAGCCATGGCTACAATTATTGGGCTCTGGGTCATGTCCACACGCGCGAGGTCCTCTGCGAAGATCCGCTAATCATATTCCCTGGCAACCTGCAGGGGCGCAATCCGCGAGAGACGGGCCCAAAGGGCGCTACGTTGGTTCATGTCGTTGATGGCCGTATCGACCGCCACGAACATAGAACCCTTGATGTAGTTCGCTGGGAGCGCCGTGAGGTCAACATATCGGGACTGGATAATCGGTTCGCTGTTTTGACCCTCATTCGAGGAGCGCTGGAGCAGCTGTTACAGGGCTGCGATGGCCGATCGGTCGTGGCTCGGCTCAGGCTGACCGGCGAGAGCGTACTGCACTCTGAGCTTACGGCAAACCGAATGAGCCTTAAGGAAGAAGTCGAGACTGTTGCGGCCAGCGTTTCTGACGATATCTGGGTTGAGAAGCTCGAAGTATCCACTACAAAGCCCGTCCACACTGCAGGTCTCGACCCATCCATAGCTGGGCGTCTGGAAGCGGTGATCTCGGAAATCGGTGATGACGCACTGATAGCGAAGGAACTTGAACGAACGTTTGCTGAGGTACGGATTAAGTTTCCGGCAGCTGCGCGCCTGGATTCGCTTGAGGCCTCTTTGAAAGAGTCCGCCGGAGCGAAGGCGCGTGAACTGGCCAAAGCAATTCTTGCGCGGTCGTCAAACCAGCCATGAAATTTGAGCGCATCTCTCTGGAGAAGTATGGGGCGATCGCCACCCGCGAGATCGACCTCGCGGACAAAGCAGGTCTGGTTATCATATTCGGTCCAAATGAAGCTGGAAAAAGTACGCTACTCTGCGCCATCAGCGATCTCCTCTATGGTGTACCCCACACGTCGTCTCACGGAGGGATATTCGGCAATAATCAGATAAGGATCGAGGCGTCGCTGAGATTGGCGGATGGGTCGGGGCTCACCCTTCGCCGAAAGAAAGGTCGCCCGCCAGGAGACTTGGTCGACGAAAATGACGCGCCGGTCCCCAGTGCCCAGATGGAGGCCATGCTAAACGGCACCGACCGGGACCGGTTCAGCGCGTTGTTCGGCCTCGATCACGTTTCACTGCGAGATGGAGGGCAGAAGCTCCTTGCCTCCGATGGCGAGATCGGTCGTCTCATCATTGAAGCTGGCGGCGGACTTCGTGCCTTGGTGACGGCGCTGACCGACCTGGAGAAAGAAGCCGACGGCTTGTTTTCTTCAAAAAGATCAGCCAAGCGGCAATTCTATATGGCGCTAGATGCTTTTCAGGCTGCAGACAAAGCCGTCAGACAGGCGACAACTACCCGCGAGGCTTTCCTTAAATCACAACGGGCGGCGCTGGCGGCCGCCGCGTCCTTGGCCGCTTTGCGCGGCCAGCAGGCAGGCGCCCGCGAGTCCATAGTTCGCCTTGGACGCCTTAAACGTACTGCACCGCAGTTACAGCTCTTTGCTCAAACAGAGATGGAGCTCAGGGAGTTTGCGGACATCGAGGAGTTTGCCGACGGTCTGGCGATCGAGATTGCGACCACACTGGACGCGCGCAAAATGGAACTGGGGACGCTCGCCAGCGCAGAGGAAACGGTCAGGGGGCTCCAAAGTCAGTTGGATCAGCTCGTCATCGCGAGCGATATAGTAGATGCGGCAACGGAAATTGATGCTGTCGAGACGCTCGCCGTTCATGTTGAAAAAGCCAAGCTCGATCTGCCCAACAGACGTTCGGATCTGGCCGAAAGCAATTCGCAACTGGCCAATCTGCGCTCGCATCTCGGCCTAGACGCAGATCAAGATCTGGAGGCTCTCGCGCCAAGCCGCGCTGCCATTGAGGAAGTTCACTCTCTGGCGTCTGAAGAAATCACCTTGAGATCTGCCTTGGCATCAGCAAGCGATCAGCTGGCCGAGTGCAAAGAGAACTTGGACGCCATACGCCAAAGGCAAACCGAGCGGGCTGCCAAAGGCTTCGACAAGCCCGCACCTGTATCCGCAACGGACCTGCTTAGGCTTGCGTCACTGGCGCTGGACCTTGATTTGAAGAGCAGGCAGATCACGGACAAACAAACTGCGATAGACACAGAGGCGCAGGCATTGGGACTTAATTCCTCGGAGCTTTCGCGCAACCTTTGGCCAAGTGTCGCACAAGTTAATAGCGAACTTGATCGGGCCACAGCCGTTGATGGCGAACTGCGTCAGGCAGACTCCGCTCGCAAAGCGGCTTCTAAACGTAGCGAGAGCGCAGCGAGGCGCTTAACTCACCTGGCGACGGGCACTCAGCCGCCCACGCCAGCTGCGGTTACCGAGGCGCGGTCCGATAGGGACAGCGTTTGGGATAACCTCCGATCATATTATCTCGATGCTCCCGATGAAGGATGGAGTCGTCCCCCTCAGGATCAACGCAATAAAGAGGCGTCAAAATTTGAGCATTCGCGTGACGCTGCCGACGCCCTGGTAGATCGGCGCGGCGCCGAAGCACAACGGTTGGCGGATATTGCCTCCACCGAACGGGAAAAGTTCGAAGCTGATAACGACGTCGACCACGCCCTTCAAACGATTGATGACCTCAAACAACGCCTCAGTGCTAATCAACAGGCCTGGAGTAAGTTATGGCCTGATGCCTTTGCGATAGAACGCGATCTTCGTCTTCTTCTTGCGTTGACCGAGGCGCGCGGCTCTCTGATCGCGCAACAAAGCGAACTCGAACTGTTGAGCGCAGGACGATCCCAGTTGAAAGTTGAGGTCGAGACACTGGGGAATTTATTGAATCAAGTCGAGGCTAGTTCTCCAACTGATCCGGGAGCGTCGACTGCAGTCCGCGTACAGCGCGCGGTCGCGGTGCTGAAAGCGCATGATGATCAGTATGGTGATTATCGTCGGGACGCTGACGAAATCGCGAAGTTGGTGGCCCGTGAAGGTAGACGTCAGCAGGAGATCGAAGGTTTTGCTGAGAAGCAGCGGAAATGGACGGCGGTATGGTTGCAAGCGGTTTCCAAACTTGGATTGCCAGACAGTGTGACGCCTCAGAAGGCGACGGAAGTTGCGACGGAATGGGCCGGTGCCGCTGGCGTCTTCAGTGCCATCCGTATTACGGCTACGCGCATTCAGCGCATCAAGGAAGACGATCAGAAGTTGGAAGGCGCTATAGGTGAATTCCGAAAACGCTTTGGTGCAGAATTGCCGGATGACGCGGTCGCTTCAGCGCGCCATCTCAAGCGTCTTCTTGCTGAATCGTCTGGTCGGAAGCTTCAACGCGACGCTCTGTTACCGCAAGCTGATAAGGCACGGCTCGACCAGGAGGCTGCGATACGTCGCTTGCAGGCCTTAGATACGGTGCGTTTGGACCTGGCGTCCAAGTGTGATTGTGAACCCGATTATCTGGAAGCTTTGGCCCCCCGAATTGAAAAGCGAAGAAAACTTCGCATCGAACTGGACACTATCAAGCAAACTATTGTGGCGGCGGGTGATGGGCATTCCTTTCAGTCGCTCAGAGATCAGTGGCAGAGGCAGGATCCAGATGACCTTGCAACTCAGCTTGCCGCGCTGGACGACGAAGTTGCCCAGCGAGACAACGACATCGAAACAGCGATTGCGCTTCAGCAGAGCGCCGACGCTGAGGTCAGGGCGTTTGTCGATGACGATCGGCTGAATGGCATGATTGCCGAGCGTGAGGCGGCGAGCGCGGAGATGCATCAAGTAATAGAGCGCTATGTAGAGATTTCGCTTGCGCAGTCGTTGCTGAAGGCGGCCATTGAAAAAGTGCGGCATGAGCAACAGGATCCGTTGCTGGCCCGGGCCAGCGAACTCTTTTCTGCATGCACGCGGGGGGAGTTTGGTGGAATAGAAACCGACGTCAACGGTGATGGAGAGCCGATTGTTGTCGGTCGCCGACCGGGCGGAGATACCGTGATCCTTTCCGAAATGAGTGATGGTACCCGAGATCAGTTATTTTTGGCATTCCGTCTCGCGAGCATCGAGCACTACGCTGAAAACGCTGAGCCGATCCCCCTCATCGCAGATGACATTCTTGTTCATTTCGATGATGATCGGGGACGGGCGACACTGGAGCTTCTCGCCGAGATCGGCTCAGCAACTCAGGTGTTGCTTTTCACTCACCACGAAGCGGTCGTAGCTGCAGCCAACAAACTCATCACTGATGGACACGCATCCGTCGTCGACCTGCGAACATGATCTAATTGCTCAAATACCCCTACTCCGTCCGCTGTACCCAGATGCCAAGCTTCATGAACTAATCGCGCTGAATTGAAGAATGATTGCGATGCTTCCAATGCGCCTCAGTGAGACCAGCTATCAGGCTTGACGGTACGTCAAATCCTCAGGTCCGTATTTTTTGGCCATTCACTCCTTGATGGTCAGCGCAGTTGTTTTGACGTCTCGCAGAACGCTCAGTAGTAGCTTGTGCACTTCTTTGTTCTCCTCCGGATGAATGAGCGCCAAGGCGACGGAAAGCTTGCAAGCAAGTCCATATGATGTGGCTGCACCTATCGTAGAAAGCGTATTGAGCAAACTTTGATTCAGCGCGTAAAGCTCATCAAGGCTATTGCTGATCTCATTCAGTTGCGTAGCCTCCGGCAGGAGTGCACGCTCGCGTTTGGTAAGCTGGAACCATTCGCGTTCACGGATTAAGTAAGATTCCAGTCTCTGCCAGCTCTTGGCAAGCGTTTCCTGTTCATTATGTCGGGCGAGCCATTCCGAGCAGGCTGCAGCTGCATTATCGTTATAGGCCTTGCCAGAGCCAGGCAACAATATGGTAGGTAGGCTCGCGATTACTTGGCGAGTTGACTTGCTTGGCATACGCGGCCTCCAGGCAACGACCGGCCGGGACAGCCGGGCATCCAAATACATACTATAGTACATAACACTAAAATATGTAAACGCTATTCTTCCAGCATGGATATGCGAAGGCTGGTGGGCCGCAACTTTGCGCGTCTTCGTCGCGAAAAGCGCCTCACTCAGGAGGAGGTGGAGGCGCGCTCAGGATTCAGTCAGCAATATTTAAGCGGACTGGAGCAGGGCAAACGCAATCCAACAGTGGTGACTTTATATGAACTCGCTCAGGCGATTGGTGTATCGCATGTTGACTTGATAATGCCGGATGACCAATCGCCGTCAATGAAATAAAAAAAGACTTGCGACCTTGGCTTTGCAGAGATTTGTTCGACTGAGAAGCCGTTTCGAAGATCAGCTGTGGTTCTATCGCGGCTGTATTGCTTCGCCCCCATCAGCCCTCAGCCGCAAATTTTGGTAGTCCGCGTCCTTGAATATATTTCCGGAGAAAGCTGATAGGATACGGTTGGGTTGTTCACTCCGTAGATGATTAGCGAACTCGAAACGTGTCTGAACATCTTTGCTCAGAATACCGAATCCGGATTCCATCATGATATTTGGGCGGATCATTTTTTCATGGAGCGGAGCGCTTCGATTTGGATGCGTGCGATCCGTAACTGGTCATTGGACAGGGAGCGTATGAGGTCAATCGCCTCATTTTCTTCTCTGATTCTCGACCGCGATTTCCGGCCTGCGGTGGGGATATCAACAAGAGTATTGATCGGCACATCCAGAACTTCAGCGATGAGGATCAAGGTGTCGAGCGAAGGCAGGGCGTGAGCCCGTTCCAGATTGCTGAGGCTGGCGGAGGTCCTGTTGATGCGTTCCGCCAAGGCTTCCTGCGTAAGGCCCCTCGCACGCCGTGCCGCTCGGATAGCGGCGGCGATCTGTTCTCTTCGGGCGCTGTCCATGCCCCAAGTTGGCTTTCGGAAAGCATAACACCATAAAGCAGACTTTAAGTTTTCACTGGAATCCAAAGCGAACTTAAACTATACGTTGCAAAATCGACGAAACTTAAAGTCCTCATTTGATTGGAGGTTCGATGTGAACGTAGAAGCAGCCCGGAATTGCTACGCTCTCCCTTCGCTCGCCGCGCCAGGGGATAAGGTGAAAGCAAGTTTCCATGTCTGAGCGAGCAACGAATGCGAAGTCGGTGGCGAAGCGGCAGTTGATGTCGAACCGGCGCGCAGTCGTGGGGGCCGTAGGCCGAGAGCTCACTCTGCGCGGAGTGCAGGTGAGTCCTGAGGGTGGTGGTCTCCCTGGCGCAGATGTGTTCGCTGAATTGTATCGCGCCCAGTTTGATCAGCTGGTGAGGCTGAGCCGCATCCGGACGGGCGATGCGCCCGAGGCCGAAGACCTGGTCCAGGATGCGTTCGTGGCGGTCCGGCGTGCCTACCCGGATAAGTCGACAGATGAGCTCCGGCCGCTCCTGTTCACGACGCTCCGCAATCTGACCCTCAATTATCTGAAATCCGGCAATACCAAACGCCGCCAGGCATCGGTCGAGTTGCTGGGAAGTGATGACCGGCTCGGCTGTCCCCGCACGGCAACGCCGGAGATCCAGCTCATGGATGCGCAATTGCTCGAAATTGCCGAGCAGACGATCGCGGCGATGACAGCGCGCCGCCGGGAGGTGCTGAAACTCCACCGCTTCGAGCATCTGACCTATGACGAGATCGCAGAGCGCCTGTCTGTGTCACGCTCGACGGTCAAGAAGGACCTCGCCGATGCGATTGCGGAAGTAGCCGAGGCGCTCGCCCGGAAAAGCGGGCAGGGCGTTGATTGGCTGGCGGATCGCAAATGACGATGCAGGAGCCGGATAGTGCGCGCGATGCGAGACGTCCCCTCGTGGGGGAGTCTTTCGCGCTACGGGGTAGCGCGGCGCTCGACGAGATCTTTCGCCTTCAGTATGATCAGCTCCTCAGGTTCAGCCGAATACGGATAGGCAATGTCCCTGACGCCGAGGACCTCGTGCAGGAGGCTTTTCTGTCTGTGAGGCGCGCATATCCCGACAAGGGGATCGGCGAGCTAAGACCGCTTCTGTTCACGGCGCTGCGCAATCTCACGCTGGACTACCTCAAATCGGGCTATGCCAAACAAAGGCGGTCGTCGGCCGAGATCGGCGACATGGGTGAGTTTCTTGCGTGCCCGCGCTCGGTGACGCCCGAGACACAAGCCATCGATGCGCAATTGCTGGCGATTGCGGAGACGGCCATTGCCGCGCTGGGAGATCGCCAACGGGAGGCCCTGCGTCTCAGCCGGTTCGACCGCCTGACCCATAACGAGATCGCCCGGCGCCTGTCGGTGTCACCGAGAACGGTGCGCAGTGATATCACGGATGCGTTGACAGCTATCTCGAAAAGCCTCGCGCGTGCAGACCAGCGCCGTCCGAGCGAAACCGAGTAAAACCGATGACGTGCAACAAGGACCATTCCGGCAGGCTTGGCGAGGCCGCCCGCTGGTACAGCGACCTGCAGGATCCGGACGTCACGCTCGAGACCTGGGAAGCGTTTCTGGAATGGGAGTGTGACCCACAGAACGCGGCCGCGTTTCAGGAAATCGAGAAAGGCCTGGTTGTTCTCGATAGAACGACCCGTGCTTACGGCGGGATGGGTCAATCTGCTGAGGGTGCCAGCGAGCCGCCGACAGGGTCGGTAAGCCGATTGGTGCGGTCCAGGACCGCCTGGATAGCTGGGATTGCAGCTGCCTTGGTGTTGGCGACGGTGTCGGCCATTGCGGCAATACCCCTCCCGCATCCCGAACCCATCCGATACGCAACATCAGTTGGCGAACAGCGCAGCTTCGACCTCGCTGATGGGTCGGTGATGACACTCAACACCGATACCGAGGCTGAAATTTCCTTCACAGAGTCCCGGCGCTATGTCCGGCTGGTCCATGGACAGGCCCTGTTCGAGGTCGAGAAGGGGAAGCGACCGTTTATTGTTGAGGCAAGCCGCAGCCAGACGACGGCCTTGGGTACCGTTTTTGACGTCTATGCAAAGGTGGGCTCGGTTGAGGTCACATTGATAGAAGGCTCAGTTGGCGTCGTCCCGGTGCCCGCCAAGCCGGAATTGTGGGATTGGTTTCGCCCCGCTTCCCGGGACGGCGCTGCCGGGCGAACACTCGTGCCGGGAGAGAGGCTGGTCATACGGGAGGATGGACTGGAATCAGTTTCGGCAATCGATCCTTCAGAAGCGGGCCTATGGCGAAGCGGTACTGTGTGGATCGACGACATGTCGCTAGCGGATGTCGTGGCAGAGCTGAACAGGTACTCACGAATGAAGGTCCGGATCGACGATCCTGACCTTGGTGCGGAGCACGTGAGCGGGAGTTTTCATGTCGGTGAAGAGGAGGAGTTTGTCGGGTCACTCGTGATGATGTTCTCTTTGGAGGCGGAGCGGGTCGGAAATGAGATCGTGCTCTCGCGTGGGTCGGATGCCGATTGAAGCTCTCCGTTCATGCCTCAGCGTCGGGAGCAATACTGGCGGGCTTCAGGAAACGAGATTGCTGGCGAGTTCGGGAAGTGACTTTGCATCCAGGCGTGAGGACAGGGCATCAAGCTGCAACAGTTCTGTACTAAGATACGGGTGGAACTTTTCGAAAATCAGATTTGAATTTTCGGGAAACAGGTTCGGGGATACATCGTCCGCCAATTGCGCTAGCGCAGCGGCAACCGTTGTATCAGTCTCGCGCCCATCCAGTTCAATAAAGCCGTCATACTGTTCAACCTTGAACCCCATAGCCCGCAAGGCGAGAGCGAGCGTTGTGGTCTTTACGCTGCCGCACCACAGTGCCAGGGCCGTTCTACTCTCACCGAGTTCCACGATACGCTTGTTTGCAAAGCCGAAATTTCTGAAACTTGTCCGCGCGTCGACCAGCAGCTCCGAGGCCACGGCGTCCAGATATCTTGGGATATCGTCCTGTTCGAATATTTCGCGCATCTTCTCGATGACGCGATCATCGATATTGCCTGCGTCACCGCCAAACAGTGGCGGCTTTCCGGCGCGCGCCGGTTTGACGAGTATGACTTTGTCCCGGTCATCTATTTCGAGAATTTCCCAGCGGCGACCGGAGAAAATGAGTGTCAGCTTGGGTGCGAGAACCTGACTAACCGGAAGCGTGCCAAGCTCTCTGCCATCGTGGACAATTCTGTATTCGTCTGGCGTATTGAATACAGCATAGAAACTGTAGTGCTCGACCAGTTTCTCGCCGACCCGTCCGAGCAAGAGGAACCCATCTTCCCCCTGTTCGATCAGTGCGATATCGGAGCGACCGAGTTGACGCAGTACTGCGAGGAATGTTTCCGGTCCAACCGCTGAAAACGGACCGCGTTCACACAGAGTTACATAGAGGCGTTTCGCGCTTGTGCCGCCCCGTTCGGCGATAATCGACAAGATCTGATGGACGAGTGTAGAGAGCTGAAGGGCGTTCGGACGCGGCGCCTCGCACCAGCCTTTGAGCAGCAATTCAATCATCGCAATGCTTCGAATCAGTCCCAGTCTCAGCCGGTCGGAGAAATGTGCATTCGCATCAAGTCTTCCTTCAATCGCATACTGTCGAAGAATAGCAGGCTCGCCCTCGCGCCTGCCTGATCGTCCAAGTCGCTGGCGGAGTGCCGCCACGGTAAAGGGCGGGCCGATCTGTGCGACGCATTTTACATCTCCGATATCAATTCCGAGTTCGAGCGTAGAGGTGCAGACTGCGCTCGTCGGCAGGGCATCATCCTTTAGCCTTGCCTCGACAAACTCGCGGTGGTCCTTGGAGAGGCTGGCATGATGCGGGTAGAACTCCTGGGGGAGATGAGCCTGCTCGCACAATGAACGCAGGCGGTCGGCAAATTCTTCGACACGCCCGCGCGAGCCGGCAAAAATCAGATTGTCCGAGCCCCTGAGATTTTCGAACAGGTGTTTTGCGATTTCAGTTGTCGCTGCGTCGCCCTCGTTATCATCTCCTGAGCTGATATAGCCGCGTAACTGCAACAATAATTCTGCTTCACCACCCTCCGCGATAACCGTTTCGACGTCATTGGGCGCATCGGGCCTCAGATAGGTGCGGGCGAGATTGATATCGCCCAGAGTGGCCGAGAGTCCGATTCTCCTGACCGGTCTGGAGATTGCCAGCTCCAGGCGTGTCAGAAGCGAACGTAGCTGCACGCCACGCTCCGCATCGAGGAAAGTATGCAGCTCATCGATCACCACGGCTTTGGCATTGCCAAACAGATGCGGGATTGAGGCGCCCTTGCGAATGAACAGCGCTTCGAGCGACTCGGGCGTGATCAGCAATATGCCCCTGGGCCGCTTCTCTGCGCGGGACTTGATGGAGGCGGATATATCTCCATGCCAAGGAACGATCGGCAGATCCACATCTGTACAAATATCCTCCAGCCGTTTGGTCTGGTCGTTGATCAGTGCTTTCAGTGGGCCAATATAGACGAGATCGAAGCCGCTCCGTACTTCCGTCTCGTCGCCCAGAACTTGCGAGATAAGGGGCAGGAATGCTGCTTCAGTCTTGCCACCAGCCGTTGAGGCGGCGACGATAAGGTCTTTGTCCGACCCAAGAATAATGTTTGTCGATCGCGCCTGAATGTCGCGCAGTTCACTCCATCCCCGGCTTCGGATCCATTTCTGGACGGGGCGAGCCAACTGGTCAAAGGCGCTCATCAGAGCTTAAAGCTCGTCAACTCGTCCCCACCATTCTGCGGAGGCGTCGCAGGGTCTGCCCCGTTTTCATCTATATCGCTAAGATCGTCACCACCATCCTGGCCGACCTCGATCTCCTCAATCAGATCAAACCACTTGGTGCCAGGGTTCTGCTCGAGAACCGACAGCATGTTTACAAAAGCGGTTACAGTGTTTCGAGGGGTCCGGAAATAAGCTTCACCAATCCGCTGCGAGCAATGCGACATGAATGCCTGAAGGGCCTCGTCGGGCAGGGCACTGTCCGGTTCCTGCATAACCTTGCGGATATTGCTCAGGAGAACAAACAAGTCCTCGGGTGTCAGGTTGGCAAGGCGTATGACAGGCCCAGACAGATCAACACGTCCATCCTGTGCGAAATTATTTTCGCTGAGCCGGGATTGCAGGGCCTCATAGCTGTAGAGCCCCCGACGCGTGTTCATGAGAAACTCGGGCGTGCCCCCGAAGAGAAAGCCGAGATTTTCTGCACTGCCTTGCAGGACGTCGTTCAGAATACGCAGGATCTGCTCGTAGTTGGCGTTTCTGGCTTGTGACGAGGTCAATTTGAACAGGTTCACCATTTCGTCGAGCGAAACCAGCAATCCCTTGTAACCGGCGGCGCAAACGAATGCGGACATGAGCTTGAGTTGATCGTAGACATTCTGATCGTCGACGATGGTGCGAACGCCAAGCGCAGCTCTGGCGTCTGTCCGGGTCGAGAATTCTCCTCGCAGCCATCTCAATGCGGCGGACTTGAGGTCTTCATCCCCTGTCTCGTGACCTTCCCAGTACCGTCTCACGACGCTGGCAAACTCAAAACCGCCCGTCATTTCCTCGAAATGCGCCAGTCGTTCGCGAATGATCTCACCGGTTTGCTTCTCTTGCGTCTCTGCTTCCCGACTGGCCTCGCTGACAAATCGTTCAACAATACTGGCCATCGCGCCGCCATCCGGCCTGGTTCGGGTGGAGAGATTCCTTGCCATCTCTGCATACAGTGCGCGGGCCTGGCCGCCGGTAGCATATATGCGACGATCGGGCGCGAGATCGGCCGACATGACCACGAGGCCTTTTTCAAGCGCCACAAGGCGGATCAGGTTCAGGAAGAAAGTCTTGCCTGATCCATACTCGCCAATCACGAACCGTATGGCGGCGCCGCCGTCTGCCAGGCGATCCATATCCTTGACGAGCTCTGCGATCTCCCCGACCCGCCCAACCTGGATGTGCTGAAGGCCCAGCTTTGGCACAACGCCAGCACGCAGTGCCTGTATGATTGTATCTCGTTCGCGTCTTTTTACGGCACTCATCTCAAGAATCCTCAGACTTGTTCTTTTAGTTTTTCGACGATCTCGGCGTTCATCTCGTATCCCTCATAGGCCTCAATCAGAGAATCGTCGAACCGGTCAATTGCCCATTCATTGATGGTCTCAAGGCTTCCCGACGCCATCAATCCGAATCGCTGGCACAACTCAGCATAATCGGCTTCGCTCCAGAACTCGCGATCCAGCAGAACTCTGACAAACGCCGAGAGCTTCGGATCAAGTCCGCCGAGCCCATCCTGAATGGGTTCGTCTGGCGCCTCGTCGGCGTCATCTTCAGGTTCATCTGTCGAGAATATCCTCCCCAGCAGTTCGGAAACATCGGCGGTTTGTTTCTGGGTCGCGCTGATGCGATCAAAATCCAGTTCGACCCGGCTCTTGTTTGGCGATTTTCCTTCGTCGGGGATTCGCTCGCCAGGAACGGCCTCCTGCGCCGGTCGAACAGGAACAAGGCCGTTTGACATCGTGGCCGCATGAAGGTCGGAATAGACAGTGCTTACGTCGAGGCCGAGCGCCCTGTAGATTTTCTCTACGCCGCCAACTTCCTCGGGCTGGATCACTGAATCCGCGCTTGCCATGGCCAGCGCGATCTGGCGAAACGCTTCCCGGTCCTTGTCGGTCGTTTCTTTTACTTGCCGACGTAGCAGAGACATATCGGGCGGCACGGCAAGCAACCAATTCAGGTTGGCAAGCAGGCGGATGTTTTCCGAGACTGTGAGATCGGCGGCGTTCCTGGCTGATGCCTCAAGCGCTGCGTACTCTGCGGGCACAACCTCGCCGTCCGCCTGCGCGATAAAGGTCCCCAGCGCGATCTCGGTGAGCGCTCGGCGGTAGCCGCCCGATACAGTCTCGAGCTCCGTGAGACCTTCCGGTAGTTTGAAGATCATGACCGGGTCTTCATTGCGTGGACTTCTCAGCCCGTATCGCGGGTCTGGAGCCAGCCCAAAACCAATACGTGCCAACGCATCCGCTGCTCCGGTCAAATGCCTTTTCCCGATCTTTTCAGGTCTGTCGCCTTCAAGTCGTTCAATCACATCCAGAGCGGGGACAAGGCCGCCTGACTCGACAAGCGCTTCCGCCCACGCCTTCAGCTCTTCAAGCTCGATCGATGGAAAATGGGGCCAAAGCGATGAAGGCAGAAGGGCCTGGGCTTCCAGTGTACCGCGGCCGTCCGGGTTGCGGCCGAGATAACGGCTGTATTTGTCGAGTTCATCCATCGCAGCGGTCGCGAATGTCTGAGCCTCATTTACCGGTGCTCGCAGGGTGGAGATATCCGGTACCTGGCGTCCATTGACCGTAATGGGCAGTTCGACTTCGAACTCGCCTGACGCAGCACGGTAGGAGGATTTCAGATTCCGTTGGGGGGTTCGTACCTTCATGCCACTTGGGTGAGCTAGGTCGAACTTGATCCGAAAAAGGGTTTTGAACTCTTCCCAGCAGCGGGTGGCGGGCGTCCGAAGATGGTGTTCAGGATGACACACAAGCCAGCTGAGTACCCAGTCGGCGCTCAGCGCCTCGCTGTTACCAACTTTCGCCCCCAGAGCCAAAAGAAGCGAAAGTGGGAGTTCATAGTCATTGTTTTCAAATACGGGATCGATTTCCGCTGCTGTGCGGGACGAAACGTTTGCGGCTTCGATAAATCGACTGAGATAACCACGAGCGGAATAATTATCGCCGTAAGTGTCGTACAGACGTCTGACCTCGGCTAGGATCTCCTGCTGTTCAGTGGGGCCGGACTTGTCGACAAAGAAGCGACGCTCGAGGCCGTAGAAGTACAGAAACATGTACCCGACATTGTAGCGCGGATCGGCACGGCCCGATGACAGCCAATCCAGATAGGTGGCACGCGATGTCGCCGTGATCGACCCATATCCCGGCCAATAGGACATGCCGTCGCCTTCGAAGTCATTCCCGATCCTGGAGACAGCGAGCGATGGATCGACAAACGCCCGGCAAAGCTCGCCATAGTGGCCGAGTTTCGGGGCCGGTCCCACATAGACCATGCCACCCAGCTTTCTTCCGCCAACAGTGGCGCTTTCCGATTTTGGCACCCATGCGTGCGTTACAGATCTGCCAGACCGGACCGATGGTTCAGCAATTCGCTCTGGAGCTTTGGCGGGGACTCCGAGTGTGACCGATAAGCCAGGCGAGCTCGCGCCTGAAGGCGTTTTTGGGAATTCAGATTTGGTGGAGGTGGAGCTCGGCCGTTCCGGCTTCGTCCGCCGCACTATCCCAAGCGTCAGAAGAAGAAATACGACTCCAAGAAGGAGCGCTCCCCATATCAACGCGCTATCGCTTTCGTTCGCAGAGGGCGTCCCGCTAGCATCGGGCTCGATTGGGGGAGTAGGTTGATGGAAGACCTTAATCGCTTCTAGCGTCGCCGGGTCCATTTCTCCAGTTGATTCCAGCCCTTGGTCTTTTTGGAATGCCTTGATCGCCAACTGCGTCCTGGGACCCATAAATCCGTCTGCGTTTTCGGACGAATAGCCTTCTTCACGCAGAAAGTTTTGGACCGCCTCGACATCTGCGCTCTGCGCGTGGCTTGGGAGCGACGTCAGACTCACGGTGACGAACGCCGCACAAGCGAATGAAAGTTGTCGAAAGGCCATTTCCGGCATTGTGTCCTTGGGGTGAGGAGGAGACTAATTCCTAATGAAAATAAGGAGTCGACCATCACACCAATGAGTGGTGGGATACAACCGAAAAATGAATTCGCGTGTCGATACAAAAGTCTATTAAGCAGATCTCTTTGTTCCAGCGCCGGTCCGACCGGGAAGGCATATTCTGAAGCAGCCGTCACGAGCTTCGAGGGCACAACCGAAAACGAGGCCCATAGGATGCCGCTTGCACAGCAGATCGGTCTTGATGTGGTTGAGGTTGAATTACACAGGGTCGCGGGGCGCCCTTCCTGCTCCTCCGGAGCTATAAACGGGAGATGGACGAGGACGGTATGTTAGCTTGACTGCATCATGAGAAGTGTCGTTTTGAGGTGGCCGCACACGTCTGTTTAAACGACGTCGGGTCAGAGCAGTTTTGCCGTTGACGTTTCTGGCTTCGAACCGTAATTCCCCGCCTTCCTACCCCGTGCCCAGATGGCGGAATTGGTAGACGCGCTACGTTCAGGTCGTAGTGATCGTAAGGTCGTGGAGGTTCGAGTCCTCTTCTGCACCAGTCGCTTGATTTCATCTAATATTTGAATTTTTCGATACCCCTGCGATTGCCCTGCGGGGCGACGATTTGGTATGGTTCAGAACTTGTCCGGCTGAATACTGCGAACCGGCCATGCCGCTGACAGATTTTGAAATTGACGCCTTTGCGCCGCAGGAGAAATCCTACAAGCGCGCTGACGGTCGCGGGCTCCATATTTTCGTGACCCGGACAGGCTCGAAGCTCTGGCGCATGAACTATCGCTTCCGGGGGAAGCAGAAGACCCTTTCCTTTGGCGCCTGACCTATCGTGACGCTCGAAGAGCTGCGGGCCCTCAGAAACAATGCAACGCGCCTCCTCCGGCAGGACATCGACCCAGGCGCTGTCCAGCAGTCGCGTAAGGCGCGCAGGCGCGGCCGCGCGCCGACCACTTTTGATGTGATCGCCGACGAGTTTCTGGAGAAACGCAGGCTTGAGGGGCTTGCTGAAACCACGCTCTCGAAAAAGGCCTGGCTCCTCGACTTCGCGAGGGAAGCGCTGGGTATCATGCCCATCACTGACATCAGACCGCGTGATGTTCTCGCCGTCCTCAGAGCGATCGAGTCGAAAGGTAACTACGAGACTGCGAAGCGCCTGCGCACCACGATCGGCGAAGTGTTCCGCTACGCGGTAGCCACCCTGCGCGCCGAGACGGATCCGACACCGGTCCTGCGCGGAGCACTTATCTCACCCAAGGTTCGGCAGATGCCGGCCATCACCGAGGAAGCGGAATTTGGTCGCCTGGTGCGGGCGATCTGGCGCTATGAGGGCAGGGGAGGCACGGCGAAAGCCCTGAAGCTCATGGCGCCCCTCTTTCCGCGGCCCGGAGAGCTCCGGCACGCCAGATGGTCCGAGATCGATTTCAACAAGGCAGTCTGGACCATCCCCGCCGAGCGCATGAAGATGCGCCGGGAGCATCGAAAGCCCTTGCCGCCCGCAGCACTTCACATCCTGCTTGATCTTCGCGGCACGAGCGGTCCGGAAGATTATCTTTTGCCTGCCGTCACGGATCCCGACCGGCCGATGAGCGAGAACACCATGAACGCGGCGCTCGAACGGCTGGGCTTTCCAGGCGAGCGCATGACGCCACACGGATTCAGGGCAACGGCCTCCACTTTGCTCAATGAAAGCGGGCGCATTACTGGGCTGAGCGGGTCGAGATGATGCAGTGGTGGGCAGGAGAAGTGCTGAGGCACACGAATGCATACTGAGGGAGAGTCTCTGAAAGCGTGCTGGTTTCTTCGCGACCTGCCCGCCGGAGGCGGGGCTGTCCGGCCGGAATGGACGTGTTGAGGTGGGATAGAGCCGTTCTTCTGGCCGGCCAGGCTCGTCTCACTGAGGGATCAGAAAGTCCGGCTTCAGGCATGGGGCTGGGGCTCACCGGCAGGTCGCGCACCCGCGCTTCCCACTGTCCGTTGGCCAGAGGGGTCACGGGCGCTGATTTGAGCATCTGAGTCCAGGGATCTTCGAACAAGGCGAGACCAACGATGCAGATCGCAATCCCTGACAACAGGGCTCGAGTCGGCTCTGACTGTCTGGATGCCGCGCCATGCTACATCAGCAGTTGCAAAGCCATCGATCCCCTCAGCAGTCTCCCTGCGTCTCATTATCTCTCCCCAACAGCCGGGTTTGGGCGGACGGTGCGTCTGCCAGAGCGCGGCCACCGCGCAAGGGGGCGGGGCTTTGTCGTGATTGATCGTCTTCAGGTTTCCTACCTACGGCTACCCCTTGCGCGGTGCCCTCATGCGCTCCGGCGATGCACCTTTTCGCCGCCCACCCCCGCCTGCCGGGGAAAGAACGCCGGGCGGCGCAAAGGAGACCGACATGACTGACCAAATTAGCCCCGCTGCACCGCTTGGAACAGCTACCGCTCTCACGGTTCCAGACCGTCCCCGCATCTACCTGGCCTGCCTTGCTGCCTACAATAATGGGCGCCTGCATGGCGCATGGATTGATGCGACCACGCCTGACGAGATCAGGGCAGGGGTCCGCGTGATGCTAGCGGCGAGCCCGGAGCCCGAGGCCGAGGAATGGGCCATCCACGACTATGAGGGCTTTCAAGGCGTTAGTCTGTCTGAATACGCCTCGTTCGAAACCGTCTGTGACCTTGCCGACTTTCTTGGCGAGCATGGCGAGATTGCCGCGAAGCTATACCGGCATTTCGGAGACGACCTTGAACAGGCCCGGGCGGCCTTCGAAGACTATGCCGGGGCGTATCGCAGCGCCGCAGACTTCGCTGAGGAATTCATGCGGGAGGCCGGCACTGAAATCCCCGCTTCGCTCGACTATTACATAGACTGGACAGCGCTCGCCCGCGACATGGCCCTCAATGGTGAGATCATGGTGTTCCAGACGGGTTTTGATGAAGTCCATGTGTTCTGGAGCCGCTGAGCCATGGCATTTACAGAACGTTTTTCTGACTTCGTATGCGAGGGCGATTGCATCGCTTGCGAACAGGACGGGTTCCGGATCGTCGCGCGCATCGTGCGCGACGATAGCGCGGACGCGCCTGACCAGCGCCAGGACGGATTCTGGCCTTCGCTCTACAAGGACGCGCCGGGATTTATCGGGCCGGGCCCAAACCATAGAGAGCGCTTTGCCAAGGCGCAGGCCGAAGCCGAAGCCATCATGGAGGCATGGCGCAAGGATGATTGGTTCTATTGCGGTATTGTCCTCTCGGTATCGCTGGACGGTGTCATACTGGACGAACACGCCATCGGCTTGTGGGGTGTGGAAGCCAATTATCCGGGCTCGGATAATGCCCATTTGACGGATGTCGCAGATGACCTTCTTCCCGACGCCATCGCGATCGGTCGCCGGGCCGCGCAGCGTCTTTGTGCGACCCTGTCCAAACTCGAGGCGCGCACCTGCTGAAGCCCGGGCCCGGACTACGAACCCGCTCGAGGACGGCCGGGACTATGCATCAGCCAGATGCAGGGACTTTCGCAGAGCCAAACGCCGCCTGAGGATTCAGTCTCCGTTTCAGGCGGATCGGGAGCCGTCCGGTGCCAGGCATCGGGCGGCTTTCGCGTATCAGTCTCTCATGCTGAGGTGCTGTTGGCGGGGGTGCTTCATGGGTGAGGGCGCAAAAAAATCGCCCGTCTTTGGGTATCGTCTTGCATCCGGGATTGTTCGCCAGTCCTGTTCCATCCGTTTTGTGGCCTCGCGTATCGGATCCCTTGTTCCCGTCTCTTGCCGTGTGACCTGGACGACGCCTGCCGGGCTGTGAAACCGGCCCGGTCGCAAGAATTTTCCCCGCCGCTTTGCGGCTCCTCGCGGATCAAAATTCATCGCCGTGCCGGTGCTCCACGCTGTTTCGCCCGCAAGCGGTTCAAACCCGGCCTGCGCCGTCCGGACGGTCCGGCGTCGACGGGGACAAGGGGTCCCCGAGACAAGAGCAAAAACGAAAGGAACCACACAATGGCAAACGCACTTGGATATGTCTCTGAGACCAAAACCGGCTTCGAAGGCGCCCTCGCGATGATGAACCTCGCAAGCCCTATCCGCATTGAGAAGAACGCGGAGAAAGCCGGAGAAGGTCAGCCCGACTACCGCATCTTCGCCGGAGACACCGCGACAGAAATCGGCGGCGGCTGGATGCGCAAGGCGAAAGCATCGGGACGCGATTATGTCTCGATCACTCTCGCGGACCCGCAGATCGGCCCGCGCAAGATCTACGCAAATCTCGCGCCGGTGAAAGGCAAGAAGGGTCGCCATGTGATCCTCTGGAACCCGCGGGACTGACTTGCCAGATGACGGCTCCTTACGGAGCCGTCATCGCCATTCGTCTTTCAGGACCGTTTTGCGCGTTCTATTCAATCGCAGAGAATCTTCGCGCGAGTTTCGCCCCGAGTGCGCGCCATCCAAAAGATGGTGCCGATAGCGCATTTTGAAATTTTCGCGATTTGTTGGCTATGAGCCAATGTAGGAGAAGATTTCCAAAAATCAGGATGCCAGGCGTGATCTTCAGCATCCGCGTGTCAATATCCATTCCTGTACGCCCAGTTGCGTTTCAGCTGATTGGGAAACGTCTTCTCCGTACCGGCTCGGGCGACCGCTTGAATTCCGGCGTGTTGCGCCTATTCCACCCCATAGGCTTTGCGCAGGAATATGATGGCCTCTTCGAGCGTCATACTCACTTTGAGGTCTTTGGGATTCAGCTTCCCTTCCTCCTCAATTGCACGGAGGAATTGGCGCATATCTTCGCGCAGAGGATCGCTGACCTGCACGACGGCATCGCCAGGAAGTAATTGTGAGAGGCGGAACACATCATTGCGATGCTTCTTGATATCACCGCCTTTGACTTTTCCATCGCCGTCGTCCCGCCGTTTGGTCAGGTCCAGAAAGGCGCGCGCCTTGAATGGGATGAGAATGGACTGATCGAGGATCGTCACACCGTTTTCCACACGCTTGCCGTTCTGAAGGGCTTCAAAATAGACCGGATCAAGCAGGATCGCCGAAAGGCTTACAATGTCAGCTTCGGCGTCCAGCCTGATGATGCAGGTATCTGCAGGAAGTGAGAGTCCATCTGGCTCCTTGGAGAAGAGTTCGACCATAAAGGGGAACTCTGGGTCGTCCGGCTTGTGGAACCGGTAGAATTCGCGGTGCCCGCCGCTTTGTTCGCGAGCCTGATATCCTCCGGCGTTCAGAAAGTCCCGGAACTTTTCGCCAAACGCGGCATCGATAACTTCAATGCAAAGAACAACATCAATATCTTTGGTGGCGCGGAAGGGGAGGCCGGCCGTGTCAAAGAGGATGTCGCACGCCGCTCCGCCAATGATTGTATAATGATCCGGATAATCCTTGAAAAAATCACGGAACTTATCGAGTCCAACTACCATGGCACGCGCTCCAGCAATTGCTCGGCAGCCATGGCCGCCCGTTCGTCTTCATGATCCCGGAATTGCGCGTACAAGGACAATGGGTCGGCAATCTGCCCATCCGCTAATCCTGCCGGATCATAGCTCCAGGTCTCTACGGCGAAGTCCGGCTCGTCAAAGTGATGCTCCCGGTATTCATGGCTGGCGGCAAACCCCTTCCACTCAATGGCGGCGATTGCAAAGACCTCCAGTTTCGGTGGGGATAAGTCGGTCAACTCAGAGAGTGCTGACTCGCCACCGAGTAGCATAGGTGGACGTGGGTGCGGTCCCCAGACAAGCTTCCGGCTGCGCATCGGACTTTGCAGGAGCGAGCGCACATTTTCCATCATTTCCCGGCGGTCACCTCGAAAGTGAAGGTGGCGTTCCCGGCCATATTTTTCCGTGCCTGCCAGGCCAATAGCCACCAGATCGTCGAAAGCCCGACCGATAGACATAGGCGAATAATTCAAGTCCCTTGCAAGTTCGGACGGTGTGGTGGCTGCCTCATTTCGCCGGAGCATGTAATGAAAAAATACGGCCTGTGCCGCGGGGGAGAGGCTATCGGGTGTCTCGGATTTCTGGGTCCGGAAGTGTTCACGCAAATCCATACCCAGTTCCGGCGCATAGAACTGGTTTCCGGGGACGATGAACGAAACGCCCTGTCCGATCAGACGGGACCGGTCACGAGCGCTTAGCGCTGATATACCGATGATCACTGGCCGAACGACCTGCGCTTCGACCAATCTGACATGTTTGGCAATATCTCCCGGCGTATCGGCAGCATCATTCACGAGCATCAGAAGGCACACCCGTCCGGCAATGTCCGCTTGGTAGAAGCTATAGGCACGCGTCAGAAAAACCGGCAAATTCGGCGGGGCGGATTCAGGTTCGACTGTCATAGTCGTATGCAGAATCTGACCGACATAGCTGGCAATCTGGCCAGCCAGGCGCTGAGGATCTGGAGCGGGATCATCGTTATATAACATCGTATCCGGACACTAACATCAATAATGTTAGTGTTCAATCATAATGTTAATATACTGCAATTACCTGAAAAACGGAAAGTTTCAAAGAGGCTCCGTTCTGAAGCCCTGAAAAAATGCCTGATATCCATCAGAGCGAAGGGTCTGCATTTTAGTCAAGTAGGAAGGGAAGTGGGTGTCACACCCCAGGCATCTAAACGATGCGTATAAGGACGAAACATCAAGTCTGAAATGGCAGTGGTTCAAGAGGACTACAGCCTCTGATTTGCCAGTCGCATGCATATTGCGCTTTCGGGTCTCTCGACCCTTAGGAGACATTATTTCGGGATAGGCGTCAGATCAAGTCACTCGTTCTAATTCACACGCATCGTATATTTGTTACGAGCTACACAGTATCCGTGGCGGTTCGGAGAACGGGATTTGGAACCCTGTGATGCAACAGTCATCGTGCTCCCAGAATCCGGACTTCGTCAGCTCTTCGATGTGCCAGCAAGAGTTCACCAAAAGGTGACGCCGAGCATGATTTCCAATGACTGCTGTGGGTCAAAAGCGGAGATTAGGATTTCGGGATAGGACGTCAGGCCATGCGCCAAGCTATATGCTCATATGGAAGAACAAAACGTCGAGCGTGACGGCGGCGAAGATCAAGGGGACCAGTGTCTGGTGAACGACTTTTCGTTTGGTTGCCGCCAGAATGAGAAAAGCTCCGAGGATTATGACTGATGCGGCGTTGTCAGGATCGATCAGCGAATGTCCAAAGCTGAGTGGGCGATAAGTCGACGCGCAGATCACTGTCGCTGCAGCGATCAGATAGGTGATGCGCGGACTCTCAAAATAGAATTCCTCAAAATCTGTATCTTCCATATCTTGAGGAAAAAGCAGGTGCGAGATGATATAGAGGCCTACCGGACCACCCAACATCAGCAAGAGAATTGGAAAACTCCAGGTCTCGACAAAGCGCTGATCCCAACTCTCCCACCATTGTTGAAGCAGCGCGATGAAGACGAGCGCAACCAACACTGCATGGAGCCAATAAAATTTCACCTTTGAACGAATTTGGATTTGGCGGGCCACATTGGTCAGTAACTCGGTGACGCCTAGACCGATAATGATCGACAGCAACACCATGACAAAGGAAAAACGATCCACCGGTACCTCCCAAAATGTTTTCTTAGCACGGGCCTCATGTCACTGCCCACATCTCTGGCGTTGAGGTTCTTAACGTCCGCTATGACGCCGAAAGGAGGCATTAGCTTCTTGTGGTTAGCAGACAGAGTGACCTGAGCCACAAACCCCCTCTTAGCAATTTAGCCGATCTGTCTCATAGTCGCTGACGGGGAACAATAAATTTGACTTTTAGATTGTTGACACGACGCTCACTGGAACGCAGCCGATAACTTATTATTCTAGATCTGTGCTTCCCTCTTTTTTCGTTTGCTCTATCCTGCTCGCAATGGAGACAATAGGAATGCTCCGGCGAGGGATTACTCAATGAAAAAGCTGTCTCCGGCACACCAATGGATGCTGGTCATACTGATGGCCGTCTCGCATCAAACGACTTGGGCTCAAACAACTGGTCCAGCAGCAGAGACTGTGCGTGCAAGGGATCTGGGTGTGCCGTTCGAAGGGAATCCCGGCCCGCTCAATGCGATCACAGACGTTCCGGGTGTTGAGGTCGGACACGCGACGCTTATATCGGGCAGTGGAAAGTTGGTGACGGGTGAAGGACCAGTTCGCACGGGTGTAACGGCCATCCTCCCGCGCGGCAAAACCTATGATCCTGTCTATGCAGGTTGGTTCTCGCTGAACGGTAATGGCGAAATGACAGGTACAACATGGGTTGATGAATCGGGTTGGCTGGAAGGGCCAGTTATGATCACCAACACCCATAGCGTCGGCACAGTGCGTGACGCGACAATCGAATGGGCACATAAAAACAAATATTTCCGACCTCTCGCGACGGAGTCAGATACATTCTGGATGCTCCCTGTCGTTGGCGAAACTTATGATGGCGATTTGAGTGATATCAACGGATTTCATGTAAAAAAGCCGCATGTCTTCGCCGCGCTCGACGGAGCCAATTCAGGCCGCGTTACCGAGGGAAATGTTGGCGGCGGCACAGGCATGATCACGCATGGATTTAAAGGCGGTATCGGGACGTCCTCACGCGTGGTTTTGATCGGGGAGACTGATTATACGCTGGGGGTTCTGGTTCAGTCGAACTATGGCATTCGTGATACCTTCACCGTCGCTGGCGTCCCGGTTGGCCGCGAAATAACCGACCTCGCAACCACCTATGGCGATCACAATCAGGAGAACGGATCAATCATCATTGTCGTCGCAACGGATGCCCCACTGCTACCCCATCAGCTCAAGCGCATTGCAAAGCGTGCCACCATGGGAATTGCCCGCACCGGCTCTTATGCCTCGAATGGTTCAGGTGACATTTTTATTGCGTTCTCGACGGCTAACACCGGAGCCTGGGACAGGGCTACGCCTGCGGCTGTAACAAGTTTGTCCAATGATTCAATGAGCCCGCTTTTTCGAGCAACAGTTGAAGCGACCGAGGAAGCAGTCATTAATGCACTGGTAGCAGCGCGCACGATGACAGGGATCAACGGCAACACCGCACATGCCTTGCCGCAAGATAGGCTACAAGATGTACTCAGAAAATACGGTAGGCTCGTGGTAGAAGAGGTTCCGGTAGGAAACTGAAGGGGTAATCATCCAATTTTTAATGGGCCTGTTTCCTAGACTGATGTGCCCCAAGAACGGTAGACGCTTTGCAACTATCATTGCCGAATCCCGGCATTCCGATTGCTGATCACAAGCGCCTCGAAAGAGCCAGTATTTGCCCGTCGATTCAAGATTTCTAACGACCGCTTCTGACCCTTCTTGAGCCGAAAGCAGCCCTAAGGATTTAGGCTCCGAAGGGTCATTTGCAATCGTAAGGATTTTGAGTTTGAACGCCTTCCGCATCCCGGGATTTTGGAGCCTAAAGTTCAAAATGACCCCACCCACTGTAGTACAGGACACGTTAAAGCCTTCGATCCTCGTCAGGACGCGGTGAAATTTTGGAGCTATGTAAAATCTGGTTGAGCGCTACGGTCACGTGGCCCGCATCAAGTTGACTAATATCGTATTGTCTAAGCAGGTTTGCTACCCTGGGGAACTTCACCAGCACCACACCGGCCCTTTCGGTCACGATAAATCGCATCGGAAACTCCATCGCAACTCTAGGGTTTTGATCGATCAATGTCGCTTGCTCATCCAGCAAAGAGAAAACGATTGCGGTGCTTGAAGTTGGTTCATACCCCTCCGCATCACGTGAGGCGTGGAGTTTTATGATGGCATGCACTTTGTCACCACGTTCCTCGATTGCGCTTGCTATTGCGCGTATCGTTGCCTCTTTCGTCAACACGCTGCGACGTTGATCTTGGTATATTGATCGACTGTGTTCCAGCAGTCGAACCTTTGTTTGCTCGGCCCGATACGTTTCCACGGAAACGCAGCCGCCGAGGCACAACATGAGCGATATCCCCAATACAAAAATTATTCGCATTCCAGATTCCCGATCATCAACAGCAGTGCTAATTTGCCGACCTCTTGGTGCCTAAAACTCGACCTTCGACGGCACCAAGTCAATGACCGTCTTCGTGGGGAATTGGGACTCGCTGGGCCATCTCGTTTGGTCTCCACTGACGCCGTGAGCAGACCTAAGGATTCAGGCTCAGAGGGCTCAAGAGCGGACATTGACTATTCTATTATTAAACGTCCCTAAGCGCTTCCGACCCTACAAATGAAAACATACTCGCGCTCTGAATCAACGGTTGCGTTTCCGCGCTGAAGCGATGTGTAACGATACCAAAATCCGGGTTGTTGTTCGCGGACAACTCTTCGTCAAAGCCATGCCCTTCAAACCACTTACAGATTTGAGGAACCCTATCGGGTAGACGCCGATGGCGAGTCCAGATCACACGACCGCCCCGCTTACAAAGTTGCGTGCATGTTGAGACGCACCGCTCTATGTCTTCCTCAGTGATGTTGCCAAATACCCCGCACATCAAAACTATGTCTGCAGGTGCCATAGCAGCGTAATTGTCAGTCAGCGAAGCATCGCCAGTCAGTACTTCGACTTGAGACAACCCAAGATCGGAAGCGCTGTTATGGATAGAAACTGTGTTCCGTTCGTCCAAATCAACCAACAAGGCTTTTACGTCTTCGACGCGTGGATGTCCCGGTAAGACACCTAGTAAATCTCGGCCTTGACCGGCGCAGATACTAATAATTCGCAAGGGGCCACTTGGAGAATTATCGAGTGAGAATCGGATTTGGTCTTGGACAACCTTGAGGCGCTGCGCCATCGGTGAATCCGGGATGTCATAAAGATCGTGCCAACCATGCCAGTCCATACTCAATCGATATCCTGCCGTTGCAATGAGAGCAAATTACATACGGCTTAATGTCCCCTGTGACGCCGACAGCAGACATTAGAAATCCCATGAACTTAGCCTCAAGTGGTCACAACGGGACATTAGCTTTGGCGGGTGATTGCCGCTAGCTTGAGACCCACGTATATTGCGCCCATGGGAATAAGCGCTCCTGCTGCCGTCGAACTATTGAAAGCGCAATCGACGAAAGATCCGTCAGATGTTGCGAAGAAGCGCCTCGTCTCTCCTGAGTGCGTATTGGGCGTCTCGACGAGTGATATCCGAAGATTGGCAAAGAGAATCGGTGGGGACGCTGATCTTGCTGAGGCTCTTTGGCTTTCGGAGTTCGTTGAAGCCAAAGCGTTGGCGATTTTGGTGCTTCCACCATCGCGTGTGGACGATGCGCTGATAACGCGTTGGTTAGCAGATATTGGAGATTGGAGTACCTGCGACCTGTTCGTGAAATCGCTCATCGCAAAGAGAAAGGACGCCGTGGAATACGGAGTGAAATGGACCGCGAGTTCTGATCTATACACCAAGAGAGCTGGTCTGGCCTTGATCGCAAACTACTGCATGCGTGCAACTTCATTTGATGATGAGGTCGCTTCTCAAATTGGGTACACCATTGAAGAAGCCGCTTCTGATGACCGGGACCATGTACGCCAGGCGTGTTGCTGGGCTCTCAGAGAATTCGGGAAGAGTAACTCCAACAGCCACGAAGCAGCATGTCTATTGGCCCTTGAACTTACTCAGAGCGATGAGGCGCCCAAGAGCTGGGTTGGTCGTTGCGCCTACCGAGAACTACAAAACCTCGTCAAAGTGCCCGAACGGAGAAGGCTAATCTCGCGAGAATCCAAGACGGGAATGAAGCAGGTAAAGTAATCGTTCTGACGTCCGCTCAGACGCCGACAGCGGACCTAAGCCCCTGGGCTCCTGAGGGCGCAAAAGCTGACGCTACGCCTTCGTATTCCGCGCTCAGAGCAAGTCTGAGTTCAGGTGCGGTTGACTTCAACCAATTGGGGACGTGAAGGATTGGTCTGCCTGATCAAAGGTATCATAGAGTTTATTCCGCCGGTCTGAGAGCTTGATCGACCCATTTGTTTCACGGTCTGTCCAATAATGACCTGTTAGCTCGGTCACTGGCGAACCATGAATATCGATCGAGAAGGCGCCGTGGTGTATCCTGCTTCGTTCGCGTTGGAGGTTGATGCGAGGCTCGTTGCGAAACACACCGATCAATTTGTATAGACCCGCATGCTCCTGTTCGACAAAATTGTATGCCAGCAGGACCGAACTTGATTCTTTGGTCAAGAGACGGAAGCTCAGTGTGGTCAGCGTTTGGCGGACCACAATATAAGCCTGGATCGGCGGGGTGGGTTTCTGCGTTTCCGGATTTATATAGCTGGAGACCATCTCTGCCGACCAAGTCCCGCGCAAGTCGGGGCGTTTGACGTACCAACCTTGAAGGAGGCTCCAAGACCACGCGTAGAGGTTGAAGAGCGTAACTACGGTTACAACGACGCCGACGACAACCGAAAACGGTGCAAAAAAATCCCAAGTCAAAACGGGCTGGCCCTGCGCCCACAGGGCGATGAGCCAGACCAAGCCGGTCAGACCAACAAAGGATGAAACATGCAGCCTAGAAATCATCACTTATAGCCTATGTAATTCCATGCATCGTCGAGAAATTTATTCGCCTGACCAACGGTCCACGGCTGAGAGTTCCGGAAAAGGTATTTTAGCTCGCTGACCTCACCCCACTCAGAACAAGTCTCAACTTTCAACGTATTGTTGTGCGTATTGGCGAGGACTGCGCGGACCATGTCAAAGTAGGAGTTTTTGTCGAAACACCTGTTCTCGGCGTTGAAGACGAGGCATTCGATCAGGAAACTAGGAACGATCTTCGCCGAAGCGATGCCGTCCTCGGCCATTCGATTCGACAAAGTTTTCAAAATGCGGACCACGGACTTGAAACGACGTTTTGTCAGGTCGTTCTTGGCAACGCCTTGATCATAATGTTGCTGTGGCCAGTTACGGATACGCGCTTGCACACCATTATCGGGGATCATCTCCACCCCAGAAATGTAGTTCCCGTTCGCATAATAGCGGCGGTGCTCAAAAAAGGCGACGACATCTGCGTTCACTCGTTGTGTGTTAGCCTTGATATCGAATGCCTTACTGCCGCGAGTGACCTCCGCGCGACCGAAGCGGGCGACCAAGGCGGCTTCCAGTTCATTCTTGAAGGTCGCATAGGTATACGTCGCGGGCACGTTGACTTCAGTCAGGCTTTTTCTGACGTTGTCGTCCGGATACTCGGGGAAAAATGTGTCGTAACAAACAACGGCAATATCAATATCACTATCGGCGCGAACGTTGACGCGATTGCGATAGGAGCCCTGCGTGAAGACGGTAATACTTCGGTTCTGCAAGGCAGGATTTTTAGAAATCGCGGCGCGGATTTGCGTTTCGGTGTTCTGAATGCGCTGCATCTCGGTCGTGCTCGGCGACCGCGCCCAGTTCGAAAATTTGGAATCCCAAGCTTGAGTCACGGGATCTCCTAAAGAATCATTGGGATTAAATGCAACCAAAACGCGTATAGGCTGATTCACGGAGAAATTAGTAAAAAAGATCGAAGCCGGTTTAAGCGTAAGGATGGGCTTCGGCCCAACTATGCTGGGCGTTGATCCCAAACAGAAACTGTGCTGATTTTACGACCGCTTTTGGGATGTTGCAGTCCAAGCGCCAATGACCATTTCTTATGAAGCAGTCACCGGCCACGCGGCAAACGGATACTCAACCCAACCAATTCGATATGAGCTCTGCAACTCTGTCGGCTGCCTTCGCCAGATGCGGCGCGTCCATGTGTGCGTAGATTTCTGTGGTCTTCGGCCTCTTATGACCAAGCAGCTTTCCCGCCATGTTCAGGGACTCCCCAATCATGATCGCATGGCTAGCGTATGTGTGCCGAAGGTCATGAAGACGGATGTCTTCTGGTAGCCCAACCAGCGGACGGATCGCGCGCCATGCCCCGTCGATTGATGCGATTGGCCTCGCCGGGTTGGCTTGGTGCGGAAACACAAACTGGGATGATACGCCGTGCCTACGTCGGTCGAGTATTTCCGTCGCTGGACGAGACAGAACGACATCACGCTTGCCTGTCTTGGTGGAGCTGAGGCTCAGTCGGTCGGTGCCGACTTCAGCCCAGGTCAGCCGTGCGATCTCGCCCGACCGGCAGCCCGTCAACAGGATGAGCCGGATCGCATCGGCGACATTGCGCCAGCGAATAGGAGGCGCTTCCAGCCATGCCCCGAGCTGTGCCAGTTGCTGCGCATTGAGAAGGCGACCCCTCGCACGCCGAGTATTGCGCCGGATCGGTTTTGAAGGGTCGGGCGTGTCTGGTGGCAGAATTCCTGTCTTGCGCGCAAACTTGAGCATGCTCCGCAAGTGCGAGAGGGCCTGATTGGCACCGCCAGGACTACTGGTGCTGTAGGTGTAGAACCACTCAGCAATGTCGCTGGTCGTGAGTCGGTTGATTGCTTGGTCTCCGAGTGCGGGCAGGATTGAGCTGTTGAGATAGACTTGAACAGCTTTGAGCGTCGTCGGCTTCCACACTTTCCGTTTCGCTTTCAAATACCTTTGGGCCAGCACGTTCAGTTTGATGGCCGGTCGGTCGTCAGCAGCGAGTAAAGCGATATCCGGAGGCGCGTGCGCTGCGAGCAATTGGTGAGCTCGCGCCCGCGCCTCCTCAGCACTCATGGTCAGGATGTTGCCAAGCGTGACCCGCCTTGCCTTGCCATCGACCTTGAGCCGCAGGACCCAGGACTTGGTGCCGGTAGACTGAACCCGTAGCGCAAACCCGCTCAGCCGGTTGTCCGGGACCGCATATTCCTTGGCGGCGGGCCGGGCGGCGCGGGCCGAGAGGTCACTCAGATAAATCTGTTCTTTTCGCATCAGCCCGCCTCCAGTTCTGTCATAGCTTCTCGCCGCGCGCGGTTATACGCGCCGACCTTCTGGCGAAGCGTGGAAAGACTAAGACCCTGCTGAGCTGCGAAATCGCGGACCGTCAGACTCTGCGCAAGAAATGCCGCTACCATGGGTGCTGGTTCTGGCATCGCCTTCGACGCGCGCTGCGACAGCGTCCGTTCCAGATGTTCGGCCACGCGTTCGGCCGCCTGCCTGACCGGGGCTTCAGCAAATTGAGCATATCCAGCGGTGGTTTGAAGTTCCGAATGTCCGAGCAGGCCCGAGACCGTTCTCAGCGGTTCGCCTGATGAAATGGCAACCGATGCGAAGCCGTGGCGGAGATCATGGAGACGGAGCGCGGGAAGGCCAATCTCGATACGAACCCCACCCCAGACCCTAGCGATCCGTGCGGGAGAGATCGGCTTGTCTTTGATCGCAAACACGAAGTCGCAGGTCAGGGGTTGTTCAGCAATCAAGGCAAGCGCAGCTTTGCCCAGCCAGATGGCGCGTGGCCCGGTCTTGCTGTCGGGCAGAGCCGCCCGGTTTGCGTCCAGCATGTCCCATCGCAGGAGTCGTGCTTCGGATTTACGGCAGCCTGTCAGCGCCAGGAACCGGATCATTGGAACGACAACCGGCTCTGTGTCCTCAATCCGTCTCAGGGCCTCACCAAGCCGTCCATAGTCTTGCTGGCTCAGCCGATGGACTTCAAATTGATTCTTGCGCCGCCGAAGGCCTTGGCATGGATTTGAACCGGGTGGGCGCAGTCCCAAAATCTCAGCATGCCGCATCATACCCGACAATACAGCCAGAGCGCGGTTTCGTGTCCCTTGCGAGCCTTGTGCCCTAGCGAACCACGATGCGACTTCTTGCGGGGTAACTGACACGATATCGCGGAAACCGAACTGAGGCAGGATCACGCAAGCTAGAAGACTACGATGGCCCTTCAGGGTGGCAGGCTTCCAGCTTGGTGTGCCGTGTTCTAGAAAGCGCGCTGCAAACTCAGTGACGGTCGCCTTCGGGGTTTCGGGGACAAGCGGTACTGGTGTCGTTTCGCCAGTGAGTTCTGAAATCAGCGCCCGCGCCATATCACGGGCTTGTTCCATTGAGAGCGATTTCTCTGGACCAATTGAGCGCCGCACATTTCGCCCATCGGTCCATATTTGAACATACCAAGCTGGCTTACGGTCGGGGCGGAGGCGTAGCGCAAGGCCGGGAACTTCACTGTCCCATTCAAAACGGTCGGTTGAAGTCGTTTTGGGATTGCTGGCGGTTGGATTCAGTTTTGCAGGCATAGGGTCTCTCCCAATGCTTCCCCATCAGGACAAAAAGTTTGCACATCCCGGGGAAGCGCCAGGACACACGGGGAAGAGAAAATCCGAAAGCCCGTATGTCTGTTCGATGCCGTCCCTGATGCTTGTCAGGGTGGATTGGTTTCTCTGTTGTCCCGAGGCTAAGCCCCTGAATGGACACATAAAAACCAATCCGTATCGAACGCCCGACCTGTTCTGACTTGCCCCGTTCCTGCCTCCGGTGCGGAGAACAAAAGGGGATGTTTCGTATCACACCCCATGCACCTTCGATGCTGACAGATCGCGGGCGATCCTGTCTTACACACCCACAGTCAAAGGGATTTTTACGAGCTAAGGCCGTGTACAGGAGCCGTGTTCGGCGATTACGATTTCGTGGCAAATGGGCTAGCGCGCCAATGACTACAGGTGAATGCGCAGGAGAGCAGCGTACACGTCAACGTTCCCGGTCTTGGTCGCGCCCGTCGGCTTTCTGACCCAGGTTGATCTGCACGCCTTGCATGCTGGACGACGCCCGCGACGCGACGGCGATGGCGCTGATCAACTGCCGCGCAGAGGGCAGCATGCGGGCTGGCGACCTTGTGCGAACCTGATGGTCTCGCATCGCCACATGCTGGGTTTGGCCGCCGACCTGCGCTTGCTGCTGACGCGCCTTGGCGAGATCGAAGCCGAGCGTTCTGGCCTCTGCCTGCCAAGCCTGGAAAAGCGCCGCACGCTCCCGTGGGCGTTTTGCTTGCCTTGTGCGCAGCGCGGCGAGTTCCATGCCCTTGGGAGTCCGATAACCGTATGTGTCGGCCGCCTGTTCGATGGCCTGCCTGCGCTTCGAGAATGCGCGTTCGATGTCGCGCGGGATGGCTTTCAGACGAAAGCCTGTGCCATAGCGCTCGACGGCATGGCCGCCGCGTTCGAGCCGGTTGGCGAGGTGTTCGCGATAGACTGCGCCAACCTCCTTCTGGGCCTTGTAGAGATCGCGGCTGACAAGACTGCCCCACGTTCCGTCACGGCGCGGCGCAGTATTGAAGATGAACGCGTGCGTGTGAAGCTGGGGATCGAGATCGCGGCTCGTGTGATGGTGAAAGCGGGCGATGGTCAGCCCGACGACCGGTTCGCGGATCGCCCCGCCCTTGCCCCGGCGGGTGAACGCATGATGATCTTCTAGATGCGTGGTCGCGGCATGAACGGCCTGGCGGTGTGCGGCTTCGATTGTCTTGCGGTCCGCTGGCGGCGAAAGCGCCCACATGACGGAGACCGATTTCGGGGCCGAGAAGGTCATGTCCCAGCCGGGTGCATGTGACTTGCCGATCTGGGTGAGGCGCTCGCCGGTCTTTGGGTCGGTGCCGTTGAGAGCGGATTCGAATTCGGCCTTCGAGACCGGTCCCTCCAGGGTGAGGCGTTCCGCGCCTCGCCCGTCCCATTCGCCATCCGCTTCAGCCTCCCCCGAGCCCGTATAGTATTCATCCTGGGCCATGTGCTTGAAATAGCTGACGGCGGCAGCAACGGACTTCCGGGCGGAGATGGATGCAACCATCAGGCGTCATGTTCCCGTGAGAATGACGTCCTGATCCGCTGTGCGACCTCCGGTGACAGAAGGGACGCCTGGCGGCTACCCGGCGTATCAGGCAGAGGTGCAAGCTCCCGGGCGGGCTTTGCTGTCCAGTCGGCGAGCATGCTGGCAGGGCGTATTTCCCTCAGGCCCGGATAGGGGAGGGTAATCTCGTAGGCATGCTCACCCGGCCCAATGAGCAGGGCCCGAACCCCGTCCCTGAACGCACCCAGCCTGTCGGACAGTTCCGACGGCGTGATGACGGGGCGGACTTCTCGTTCCCTAGTCCAGGTGGTCGAGAGATTGCCGCCCGCGCGCGTCTCGCTCTTGCGGTAGTGTTCGACGGTCTGTTGTCCGATCAGGCGGCTGGTGGTTTCGGCGCTCTGGCCCAGGTTCATGCGGGTAATGATGTGCGTCCCGATCATGCCAATCCAGGCGTCGGCCTGATCATGGCCATAGGTTTTGCGTATCTGGGAGAGATCCTGCGCGCCCAGCACGACACTGATGCCCTTGGACCGGCCGACATCGAGCAGGGTCGAGAAATGGTCGAGCCGCTCAAGTTGCGGGAATTCGTCGAGGAACAGCCAGGTGCGCCGTTCGGGATTCTCTTTCATCGCCGGAGAGGCCGCATGCGATGCGAGAAGACCGATGATGCCGGACAGCCACGCCTTAGTCAGCTGCGGGAAGCGTCCGTCATGCTGCAGGACGATCGGATGGCAAGCTGGATGGCTAAGCCAGCTGCGGACGGAGAAGTGCCGCTCGCGCGAACTGTTGGGCCAGGCCTCGGCAAGCACGCTGACGACGTTCATGTGGGCCTTGAAGGTCGAGATGATGCTTTGGGTCGTCTTGCTGCCCGGCTCTTTGAGGAACTGGATCGCTTCCGGATGAAAACGCTCAGCGACGTCGAGGAGCGCTTCTGCGTCGGCGACAACCAGTTCGCGCAAGTCTGACCATCCCCAGCGGTCGCTGTGGCGGACTTGCAGGGATACGACACAGGCGATGAGAATCTCACGCGCGGCATCCGACCAGATACGGTCAGACCGACTTTCAGGAATAAGCCGCGCGGCGAGCTCTCTGGCTTCCTGCGGTGTCCGGCAGTCGGTTGCGATATCCCATTGCAGGGAACGCGCATCATGCGGTGCGATGATGTTGCCAAGCCTTGGTAGCGTGGCGGTCATGTCGCCCTTCACATCAAGGATAAGTACCTTGTCGCCGCGCTCGATGGCCTGAAGCATGAGATGCAGCATCGCGGTCGTCTTGCCAGCGCCTGTGCTTCCCCAGATAAGAAAGTGACGGCTTTCCCGGTCGCGGCTGATCGGAATTCCCGGTGGGAATTGCAGACCGTCGCCGGACTGCCGGCATTCCTTTTGCGACAGCCGTATGAGCTCCCTGAGCGCGGCCTTACCCGCCAGGTGCTTGCGCCCCCGAACGACTTTCGGAGCAGGCCTTTCTGTCACGGCAAGGCGCGCAAAGCCGATCAGGCTGAGGAGGGACAGGGCGCCGAGGCCTGCAACACTGTTATGACGGAGTTTGAACGCTTCGTACGTGCCGTAGTGTTGCATGACGGCCTGGCAGCGCGGCCAGTGGAATGATCCAACGGGATCATGGATGACCGATGTGATCCGCGCCTTGCCACAGCGATCCATGAAGGCTGCGTCATGGCGGGCGAATGCCCCGTCTTCAGTGATGGCGCCCGGTGGCAGCCAGTCAAAGCCGACCTTGTAGGCGCCGCATGCGGCGAGGCCGGAGATGAGTCCGGCGACGAGAAGGGTTTTCTTGAGAGAGAGCATTCAAACCTCCTGGCTTGTCGGTTGGCCGCTGAGGGCGTGGAGCAGTTCATCGAACATGGACTCCACACGGCCGAGGGTCCCGCTGTGCCGATTGGTCGATGTGGCGACAGCCTGCAGGTCCTGGGACAGGGCAGCGAGCCTGCGCTCGATCTTGAGGAGCCGCTCGGCTTGCGTGAAGGGATCGCCGTCTGTCAGGCCAGACCGGATCAGTTCGCGCGCAACACCCGTCGGGGTGCCTGAGATACGCCTGGCACGCGCTGCCAACTGATCGATGTCGGACTTGGCAAGGCGGATCGACAGGGGCCGCGTCGGCTCAGACATGGTGCTTCTGCGCGGCGTCCCCTTGGGACTTTTCGCATTCCGCCAGCCATTTGAGCACGGTCCGGCGCCGGTAACGTACGGCTGCGCCGAGCTTGAGGAAGGGCGGTCCACCCCCGCGGCAGCGCCACGTGGCTAGGGTGCAGACGGGGACGCCCGTAAGTCGAGCAACGGACGGTGTATCAATGGCTTCATCGAGCCAGCCGGGATTGTCCTGAAGGATATCCTCCAGTTCCGGAAGATTGTGATCGGGTCTGGACATGGCACTCTACTCCTCTGGTGATGAGTAAGTTCGAGGCCAGCACGTCGAGCGCAGGCGAAAAAGAGGAATGATTTCGTCTTATTCCATCCTCATTTGTGCATGCGCATCATTGCTGCGAAATATGCAGCAATGATGCGTCGTCAGGTGCAATCCAATCGGCATGGACGCAGCCTCAGGCATCACCCCGCATGGGAGGCTCACGATCATCGAGCATACCGGCAAGTCGCCTGAGGATCGTGGTCTCATTCGGTACATCGGCAGCGTCAAATTCCTGAAGCGCGCGTTCGTATAGCCGGCCGGCGAGTTCCTTACGCGGCATGTCCGGATCGCTCTCGTTGAGCTCTAATGCCCAGGCGGCGATCGCGGGCCATGCGCCGAGGGCGGGCCGGCCGCGCTTGGTCTGGACTATGTGAATGTGTCGATCATTGGCAGGCTCAGTGATTGGGTGATGGTCCGACGCTTGATCGTGGTTGAAGAGACGGGCGAACCGGGATGACCGCTGGTCGAGCCAGGCCTGCAGCATGCGGCGCGGAATATAGAGCCTGGCGAGGTAGGCGCGACCGGCTTCTGAATACGTACTGAGGGGCATGCGGACCAGTGCTGTCAGGGCATCTTGCGCGCCATGCAGATACATTCTGCCATTTCCATTATTGAGCAGATCGTCCCAGGCGGACTGATCACCTGGCAGGAGTCTCATGCAGTACATGACGCTAAGCAGTGTCTCGCAGCTACCTTCGAAATATTCAAAGGGGCGCGGCCTGAGACGGAGTTGCCCTTCGGTGAGCGAGGCGGGCGGCGCTTCGATCGGGATGCGCAGCCAGTTTTCGGGATCGTTGCGCTGTGAGTGATTGTAGTCATTGTCCTCGAACTGACAACGCGGGTTGAAATCGCCGCGCCAGGCTGCCCGTACCAGCATTTCCAGCATGGCATCCGGTGTCGCGTTCGGCTCGCGGCTCGCCAGAAGCGCGGCTGCGGCGTCGAAACGGATCAGCGTATTGTCCAGCGGAGAAATGGATTGGGTCACGTCAACCTCCCGTCTTGTTGGGTAGGACAAAGCACGAGACGTGCCAGTTTATACCTTAAGGAGCAATTCCTGCACCTTTAAGGAGCCGTCGCGCAATATCTTCTGTATCGGCTACAGCGCCGCTGATACACTACGGGCGTTGTTTCCGTAGTGTATTGGTGGGCTATCAGGGCAAACGCCTTGAGGCGCAGGGCAGGGGGTGTTTAACCTCGGGAAATGGCCAAAACCCGTTGCGCGGTGCTGTCAAAGGAACCGGATTGTGGTACCAAAGGTGGCGTCGGTCTAACGCGAACCCGTCTCCACAATTCGCGAACGAGCAGGTGCTAGGCGACGAGAAGGTCCCGCCACTCGCGAAGAGCGATGTCGCGTCTCTGTTTGAACCGGATTCGGGAGTTGATATGCCTTTCGAAGTTGAAGTGATTGTACACTGACGAATGGACTGAGACGAATTTCTCCAGACTTCGCGTCCGCCGAAATCGGGACATCGCCCGCTCTCGCCTTCGAAACGGTAGGTGCGAATTCTCAGCGCGATTATTGAGATGCCGGCCTGTTTGTTGGCAGCCCTAGTTCCCAATGACTTTCATTGCGGCCCTATAGGAGGGGCATCTGTCGGTCACCACGACATGGGATTGCCGTACCGTTTCATTGCTTTCTCGAGGAATTTCAGAGCAGAAACCTTATCCCGCTTCTTCGTGACATAGGATTCCAGGACTTCGCCTTCGTGATCGACGGCCCTCCAAAGGTAATGTCGTTCACCGCGGATTTTGGCTACGCCTGCCTTCGGCTGACGAAATCCTCGTCCAGATGCCACTGCCATTGCGGGCTCCGGCGTATCGCGTCAGACCGCCGTTTCGGGATCTTGTGAGCGAAGTGTGTGCCGAAGCGGTCGACCCAGAGGCGGACACTTTCGTGGTAGACATCCATACCGCGCTCGTGGAGCAGGTTCTCGACATTGCGAAGTGAGAGCGGAAACCGGACATACATGAGTACAGCGAGCTGGATAATCACAGGCGAGGTCTTCAAGAAGCGAAACGGGTTCTTGGCCATGTTAGAAGGCTAATCACCGGGATCGGCCACCTCAAGCCCGGTTCCCCGGACAACACCCTCTTCAATACTGTTGCATTTTTTTGATCGAACACGCTAGCCGCCTTGCATGACAGATTCGACCTTGCTCGTTGCTCGACGCTGGTGGCGCGCCTCATAAGCGCGGCTTGTCACATATCCTTGACCTGTGCCGCTGTTTCTGGCGGCCTGGTCGTACCCTCGATTTTCCGATCCGAAGCAGCAGCTCCCTTTCCCGGAGTTTCCAATGTCTTCGACTACCCTTCCACGCTCTGTCATCCTGACGGGTGATCGCACGACTGGCCCGCTGCATCTGGGCCATTATGTCGGTTCGCTTCGCAACCGCGTCGCCCTGCAGGCCAGCCACGAACAGTACGTCTTGCTGGCAGACGCGCAGGCCCTGACCGACAATTCGACCAATGTCGCGAAGGTGAGTCGCAACGTGATCGAGGTTGCGCTCGACAATCTTGCTGTTGGAATAGAGCCCAACACAACGACGATCTGTGTACAGTCGGCGCTTCCCGCGCTCGCAGAACTGACGCTCCTATATCTGAATTTCGTGTCCGTTGCGCGTCTGGAGCGCAACCCCACCATCAAGGATGAAATCCAGATACGAGGCTTTGGAAGGGACATTCCGGCCGGCTTCCTCTGTTATCCCGCCGCCCAGACTGCAGACATCACGGCGTTTCGAGCAACGCTCGTTCCCGTCGGAGCGGACCAGATACCGATCATAGAGCAGACCAACGAGATTGTGCGCAGACTGAACCGGTTGACCGGATCCGAGCTACTGCTTGAGGCAAGCGCAATGGTGCCCAAGATAGGTCGCCTTCCGGGGGTCGATGGGAAGAGCAAGATGAGCAAGTCGCAGGGCAACGCCGTTCCGCTATCGGCCAGCAATTCGGAGATCGAGTCGGCGGTGCTGCGTATGTACACCGACCCGAACCATTTGCGCGCATCGGACCCCGGCACCGTTGAGGGAAACGTGGTCTTCACCTACCTCGATGCCTTCGATCCGGATGTAGACGCGGTTGCCGAACTGAAGGCGCTCTATCGTCGGGGTGGGCTCGGCGACCTTGTGTTGAAACGACGGTTGATCGCCATTTTGCAGGAAACAATTGCCCCGATCCGCGAACGCCGCGCCGAGCTGTCTCGCGACCCAGAATTCGTAATGGACGTTCTACGGTCAGGAACGGCAAAAGCTCGGGAGGTGACGCGGAAAACCAAGGAAGCGGTGATGGAGGGTCTGGGCATGTTCAGGCTTTGATAGCCGAGCAACCAGACACCCCTTGGCGGCGGGCGGCGTAAACCAGAGTTGAGAGTCTGCAATGGGCCAAGAACGCCCCTTCGAGAAGACCTGGCCATCTGGCTGGAACTCGCCAAAAACGGGCTATCGAGAAATGCCGGCGAATGCCTGCTATTCGGCAGACTCTCGATTCAAATGCGGGACCATACGGGGCTCAGGTCATCTGCTACATAAGTCCGTGCTTTTGGCCATATGGTCTTGACTCTCCCATATATACAATCTATTGCGCAATCAATTGTATAAATGAAGGGCCGGTTCAATGACCTCCGAAAACTATCTGATGACCCACCCACTGCGAGGAGCCTTTTTGGCCAAACAGCTAGATTTCCTGGCGGAGTTGATATCGATACAAGGCGAGGAAATGCTGCAGGATGCAGGGATACAGTTTCCATCGCGCGCAATATCTGCTGCGCTGCTTATTGGAGAGCGCGGTAGCATCTCTGCAGCTGATATCGCGGAGGCGCTCGATCAGCCTCATCAACTGGTCTCCCAGCGGATCGAACTGCTTATTGGTGCAGGCGTCGTGAGCCGCCTGCCGGACCCGGAAGATGGTCGCAGAAAAACTCTACAGTTGACCGACAAAGGCATCGAGCAATTTGAGCGAATGAAAGGGCGGCTGGCTGAAGTTGAACGCGCTTTCCAGGCGCTCTTTGAAGAAGTTGGCTGCGACCTATCGCACTACCTGAGCCGCGCCGCCGAAGCACTTTGTCAAACCTCACTGCTTCAACGACTGAAATCGTCTTGAAGCTTCTGATGCTCACCGAGTGTGTCGCATTCGACCTCTCCCAAACCTTCAACCAAGTCAGGACCAAATCATGACTTCAGCCCCATCTCCTTCCTCCAATCGGCGACGCGCCCTGTTGGATATTGCGCTCATCATCGGGGTGCTGCTGACCTTGAAATCCCTATTGCTGAGGGTAGACTCCATATGGAGCTATGCCGGGCCAATTTCGCTGCTCGCTTCTGTGGCGGTCGCGACATGGTGCCTTTGGCGACGGCGTCAGAATTGGGCAGGGCTCGGTTTGGGCCGCCCGAAGAGCATTGGCTGGACGTTGCTCTGGACCGTGGTCGCCCTCATCTTAACCATGGGGGTCGGCATTCTCGCAGACGCACTCGCGACGGGTTTGATCGGCGCGCCAAGCGAGGCGGTTCAGGCTATCGATTCCAGATACCAGGGGCGCTTTGCTTCTGTGAAAGGAAATCTGCAAGTCTATTTGTTCTGGCTGGCGATGGCATGGATCATTGGCGGCTTCATTGAAGAAATGCTGTTTCGCGGCTTCCTGTTTGCACGGTTTGAAGAGCTGTTTGGGGGTGTCCCGCTCGCAGCGATCATTGCAGTCATCTGCCAGGCGATGCTCTTTGGTCACCAGCACCTGTATTATCAAGGCGTTGCCGGATGGATTGCGACTGGCGCTATCGGTTTGGTGTCCGGTCTGCTGTACCTTGTATTCAAACGTAATCTCTGGCCGCTCGTCTTGTCCCATGGCCTCAGCAATACGATTGGTCTGACCCTGCTATACTTGGGATTGATGGGTTAAGCGCTGGATGATGTGCGCCAAGGGCGTTAGACACCCAGCAAGGAATGCTTGAAATGGAAACGCCCATGTCTTCTCCAAAGATCGTTGAGCCGTACCGCCGATGATGGATTTGGGCCAACAATGCTCTCTCCAGAAGACTTTGCCATCCGGCAGGAACTCGCCAAAAGCGGTTATCTGCGACGTCGGGACGAACGACAGTTTACGAGCAGGTGAGGCGAGGTCACGTCAGGCACATGCTAGCTTCAAATGGAGGAATTGTCGGGAGTCACAGCATCAGGTATTTGCGTGAGTATTCGGGACCTTCAAAAGGCAATGGACAATTTATCGCAATTCGATATGTCGTTGACGGATGACACATTCTCAAATCGATCGGCGCGAGGCCTGGATTACGATTTCCATATTCATGGCAATCCTGTGCAGCCTAAGCACAATTGCGCATTTCGCAATCCTCGAACTCAATCCAACGAGCCTCTATGTCGGCGCGTTGATGCTGTGTCCGGCGATCGCCGCCCTGGTGACGCAAAAGATCAGGGGCCGCACAATTTCCAGTCTGCCGAGGGCATGGGGCAACTGGCGCAGCAATATTCAGGCGTATTTCATTCCGGTGGCATATGTCGCATTGGCATATTGCTTGATCTGGACATTCGGTTTCGGGGCCCCGTTCAATCCTGAAACCATTTCGGAATGGTCTGGAGAACTCGGCTTTCCGCCGGATGTGTCTGCCTTGTCAATGTTGGTCATGATCGGCCTGCTGGCCAGTGTCCAGTTCGTCAAATCCCTCGGATCAATCGCTGGTGAGGAGATTGGCTGGCGTGGCTTTCTTGTCTGGGAACTTCGCAAAGTCATGCCCTTTGGCGCGGTATCCATTTTCAGCGGCCTTATCTGGGCAGCCTGGCACTACCCCATCGTCATCAAGTATGGTGGAGGTGATCCCCTGTTTCAGGTCGCGTGTTTCACGCTCATGATAACAAGCATGTCCGTGATCATGACATATTTCACGTTCAAATCCGGAAGTGTCTGGCCCGCCGTCATATTTCATGCCGCCCATAATATTTTCATCCAGAAGATCTTCACGCCCCTCACCGTGGATACCGGCAGCACACAGATGTGGATCGACGAATACGGACTCATGATCCCCCTTGTTGTGACCGGCTTTGCCGTCTTCTACTGGCGGAAGGCGAAAGCCGAAGGATTTTGAGAGCAGAGCGATACTCCGCATCGCCGTCGCCCGCTTCCTCCACACACAGCTGAAGCCCACCATCAGAGAACACCGAAACTACGCGTCAGGGTAACAGTCGCTACAAGGCTGCAATTCGTCAAAGCTGCCGTTCACGCTCACGTCGCCAACCGGCGGGATAGGGCGTCTGTGGAGACGCTAGTCCTTGCCAAGCTCTACGGCGAGCAAGTCAAACACTTTGCGAACCCTCCGACTTGTATTGAGTTCCCTGTGACAGACCAGCCATTGGGGAACGACTAGTATCGGATCTTGATCTGGAAAGGCGCGGTCTACCAGAGGCTCGGCGTCGCCAATATCCTGCGGAAAGATCACGATACCTGAACCTTGCTTGGCAAGCTCCCATTGCAGAAGTTGGAATTTGCAAATGATCGGAAAGTTGCTTTGATTCACGACCATTCCAGTTTCGTTGAGTGCAGCGATGAGCATATCGGTTCGGTCAAAGCCGATGAAATCGAGACCAGACAGATCATTTGAAGGAGCTGGATTGCCTGCGCGCTCCATATATCCAGGGGTCGCATAAAGGTGGATATTGATGTCGCAAATTTTCTTCGCGATCAGGTTCGGCTCTGTCGGTTGAAAGCTACGAATAGCGATATCGGCTTCGCGTCGGCGCAGGTCGCTGGCTTCTTGGGACACAACGACTTCGATTTCGATGCCGGGTTCCTCGCGCCGAATATTCGCGATGATACTCGGTAAACGGAACGTGGCATCAACTTCAGAAGCGCTGATACAGACATTGCCTTCAAGCGATTGCGACTGTCCCGAAGCGGCAAGCGAGAACCGGCTTGCGGCATCTCCCATACTGCGAACGTGATCGACAAGATCGAGACCGCTTGGCGTCAGGGTTAGGCCTCGTCCAACACGTTCAAATAGCACGACACCCAATTCGTCTTCAAGCGCAGCCACCTGACGACTTAAGGTGGGTTGCGTCATGCCGAGCGCGCGAGACGCGGCCGACAGCGAGCCTTCCTCCACCGTGACAAGGAATGCGCGTGCGCGGTTCCAATCGAATTTCACTGATCGCCAATCCATACATATACGCATATCAGAACGACAAAATACGGCAATTATAGCATGATATTTTTATGGATATGAAGGAGGCCTATCAACGAACCGCTAAGGACCTATCCTATGAAAGCCTCCATCCTCGCCCTAACATTTGTCCTGTCCGCCGCGGTGGCACCCGCGGCGCTGGCGGCTCCATCCATCGATACCGCAGTCGAGCTTACAATTAGCGTGGCTCAATATAACCTTCGAAACGAAGCTGGGGCCAATGCTGCTTATGCGCATGTTCGCCGAGAGGTCCGAAACGCATGCCGGGTATCGCCGGGCAGAACAACTATCAGGTTTCAGTTGGCGGAAGAGACATGCGTGGTTGGCATGACGAACCAGGCCGTGAGCAAAACTGGCTCATCTGTCCCTACCCAAATCCATTTGACGAGAACGCATCAAAGCTAAGTTGGCAGGCGGTGCTCAACTGGGGCAAGTTCACGCATCAGTGCCGTTCAGCTAATCATTGAATGAGAAGGACTGAAAATTATGAACACACAAACCACAACACCTCATCGTGACGCTGTCACATTGATTCAAAGTCAAACGCCAAGTCCACATCACAAGACTGAAGACCCAAACAGGTCATCGGTCGGCGCTGATGCGCGCTTTTGGGACAAAGTCGCCGACGGATATTTTGCCAAACCTATCAAGGACCTTCCTTCCTACGAAATAAAGTTGGCGGCGACGCGCCAGCATCTAAGAGCAGATATGGATATCTTGGAGTTTGGCTGTGGATCAGGTAGCACTGCCATCGCTCATGCGCCGTATGAGGTGGTCCTGTTTTCCTACACAGTTTTCCGACCTTGCTAATGTGTATCGGTGTTCATGGTTTTCCGTGGGCCATATTTGCCGATGGCTTCGTTCAGGGCATCGACACAAAAGTCTCCATGCATGGTGTTTGCCACGCGCCAGCTCAGCACCGTTCGCGCTGCCCAATCCATGATCGCCACCAGATACAGATACCCCCGGCCGACCGGGATGAAGGTGATGTCCGAACTCCAGACCTGGTCCTCCCGCTCGCGAGAGAGGTGTGAAGTTTCAAAGATGCCGGCATGGCGTCGGATAATCATTTTTCGAATTTGTTGCAAAACATATCGAATTTACGAGATTTGTACTCATTTTTCGACTATACTGAAAAATCGGGAACGACCCCAGATGTAATGATTATTCGAAATGAATGACAAAAATATCGATTTCGGACGAGATGTAAGAATTATTCGGGATCGTATGGTCCCGGAGGACACGCAGCCCGTCGGCTACGCAGCGCTGATAGGGGCATACGAACTCGTCGTCCCGCCTCCCCATTTGCTTTCAGCTTTTCGCGCGGACTACCGAGTGGTGGAAGTGCCAGGCTGGACTGTCTACACGAAGCGCCACGCGCCAGAGCTGAGCCTTGCAGGCCACCTGACATTTGCCTTGAAATATGAAGGCGTGGACCTGCTTGTCCTGAAATCCCTGTTTCGAGCCACTGGCCCCGCTGCGATCGAAGAATTCGTGACCGCCGCGCCGACCAGCCAGTACGCACGCCGTGCCTGGTTTCTCTATGAATGGCTTCTCGGCGAGGTCGTCGACCTGCCCGATGCCCTGACGGGCAACTATGTGGATGCTATCGATGAGACGCAGCAACTAGCCGGCCGCTCCAGAAATTCCCGTCGTCATCGTGTGCGCGACAATCTCCCCGGCACACCGGCATTCTGTCCGCTCGTTTTCCGGACGCCGGACATTGAGGCCTTGCTGAAACTGGATCTGAAGACCGAGGCAGCCGCCGCAATCGGATCTGTGCCAAGGGACATGATTACGCGTGCCGCCGCATTCCTGCTGCTCAATGATTCAAGAGCCAGCTATGCGATCGAGGGCGAAAGCCCGCCGCAGGACCGGATCCAGCGATGGGGCGCAGCGATCGGGCAAGCGGGCGGGCGCTCCCTCAGCCATGCAGAACTCCTGCGCTTGCAGGAACTCGTCCTCGGTGACACGCGATTTGTGCACAAGGGTTATCGCAATGAGGGCGGGTTCGTGGGAACGCGCGACCGCGTGACGCGTGCGCCAATTCCGGATCATGTCAGTGCCCGGCCTGAGGATCTGCTCGCCTTGATGGATGGGCTGCTTGCCTTTGACGATCAGTATGCGTCCTCGATGGACGCCATCGTCGCCGCTTCCGTCCTGGCATTCGGATTTGTCTACATACACCCGTTTGAGGATGGAAACGGCCGGTTGCACAGATACCTGATCCACCACGTCCTCGCGCGGGCTGGGTTCAACCCGGCGGGAATGGTATTCCCGATTTCGAGCGCTATCCTGGAGCGCATCGAGGAATACCGTCGCGTGCTGGAATCCCACTCTCGCCGGATACTGCCCTTCGTGAATTGGCGCGCGACGCCCGCTGGCAATGTCGACGTGCAGAACGACACGTCGGATCTCTATCGATATTTCGATGCGACGCCCCATGCGGAATTCCTGATGTCATGCGTGCGCCAGACAATCGAAACGGACCTCCCGAGAGAGGTCGCATTCCTGAGAAGCTATGATCGCTTCAAGGCCGGTGTGGAAGCGCTTGTCGAAATGCCCGACAAGACGATTGACCTCCTCTACCATTTCCTCAGCCAGAACGATGGGCGGCTATCCAAACGGGCCCGTGAAGGAGAGTTCGCGTTGCTGACTGCGCCGGAGGTCGAGACGGTAGAGAAAGTGTATTCAGAGGCGTTTAGCAGGGACTAGAAACAGCATTGAGAAAAGACGCCGGACACGCTTAAACCCAAGGGCGCTCATCTCGTAACCCGCGGTAACCCGTGGTAACCCGACCTACAGAAATGCGAACTGTATTTTCAGGAAAATTCGGGCTCCGTGGTAACTTTGGTAACTTTTTCCAACTTGACCAAACAATGCGTATCAAAGTGAGGCAAATCAGATACTGTTTTTATTGGATATTCGCAAACCGCAACAATGCGATACAACCCCTGGTATAAATTCCTAATCTGTAGGTCGCGCGTTCGAATCGCGCCGGGGTCACCAAAAAAAATAATTAAAACAATGTATAAGATTGTTGATTCTAGCCAAAATATTTCCTGATTTTGTATTCGGAAGCATATAGGAAGCAATTGGAGAACCGAAAAGCGGTCGTTTGAAACAGAAGTGCATATGCTATGGCGGAACTGTTTTTCTCGGCGATCAGCATGAACGTGGTTCGTGTTGCAGATATTCCACATGAGTCCACAAGGTGGCTTCTCGCTGTTGTAGGGCGTCGGGTAGGTAAGAATTTTAGTGAGCGCTGTAGACAATAACGAACTTGCCAGAACACCAGGTCTCCGTGATTGACGCGAAGGGCACGCGCTGAGCGCTGCGACAGGCTAAAGGCATCCAAGCCCCCGCGTAGTCGCGGGCCAATCCCGAGATACCCTATTTCAACTGATCCTTGGCGGAAGGAGTCCTAGACTCGTTTCGCTTGATGCCGTGTTCTGAATGCAGCTTGGGTGGGGTCTTCAGCAGCCGTCTCAGCGCTGCGTTGCGGACCTGCTGGATAGGGGTGTCTGGCTGTTTCTGCGTCACAGGAGAAACTTCCCCGAACGGCGAGTACAAAATAGGCGATACTTTAAACGTCGTAGGTTGTTTCTCGAAGGTGCAGTTTGAGATGCCTCTGTATGGGCCGCTTGAGGACGCTATTGCGGAGTTGCCAGCCGATGATTTTACAATGATGGTGAAGTGTGACGGAATCTGAGGTAAAGAGCACTGTTAGTGCCGTGGGTGGTTTGCTGGGTCTGCCGGCCTCACAGATGATCATCACCAGCGATTACATGTGGGTCGTTATGAACGGCGAGGAAGATCCGGTCGACGCGGAGCAAGAGGCCCTGTTGAAATCGAAACGATGAGGAGTATGGAATGATTGCATCACTGGTACAGGGCGTATTGTTGTTTGGCACCTTGGCGATTGCTTTGGTGATACGGGACGCGATTGTGAAAAGGGTGAAGAAGTAGTCCTGAACAAAATTCACGGGACAGACCTTATAGCTCGTACGTTTGATTTTGATGACAAAACGGTGGCCTTAGGAGCTGCGCGCTAATTCCATCGCAGAAAACATTTGGCCAAATATGATAGCGATTTCGCTTTCCCGAGTGCAACTCCACCCCTCCACGAAACTTATGTGATTCCACATGGGGACCTCCAACGCCGCATAGACCATCGCCGAAGATGCGGGAGGCGCAGAGTTCAACAATGATTTTGGGATGTCTACTGGAGCCTCGCTCATGCGAAGATCATACTAGACACCACCCTTTGCGTCTGCTTCGTCAAGCGCGCAAGTAGGGAAAAATTCCTACTATTATATTTCCCGTACCCAAGTGCAGCGGGGGGTGCTAAATGAGCACTGAAACCACCAGCGGTTCTAAGGTACGTTGGCCGCAGCCGGGTGAGCTGTGGAGCCTTTGGGATATTATGAAAGATTTGAACGCGGAACGGTTCTTGGGGACATTACTCCTCATATCCAACCTGAAAGTGCGGATGGAAACAGTTGATCACTCGACGCGGGAATCGGAATTGATTCCATCGTTTCGGGAATTTCTTGTTGGCCAGTTTGGAGAACTGGTCGCAGCCACGGACTTTATCGGCGCAGAGTTTGCTCATAGAGCGGCAGGCCGGTACTTAGCAACGCTGGAAGAAGATGCTCCCCGTACCGTCGATTTCGTTCGGGCCGCAATTCAAGATGTTGAATCGCGCCTTACCGATGAAATATCGCTTATGGGGTTTATGGTGCTTGACCGAGCGCAATATGGCTTGATGAAGCCTGTTTCCACACTGGTGGATTGGGATATAGCTCGCATATTTCCGGATGCAGCCAGAGAGCTAGAGGAGGCGGCCAAGTGTTTGGCTCTCCAGAGGGCTACCGCATCCGTATTTCACTCAATGAGAATGCTGGAAGTCGCAATTAGGAAGCTAGCTGACATCCTGGGAATTGAGAACCCGGTAAAACCTGCCGAGCGCAATTGGGGCAATATCCTGACTAAGATCAAGGAAGCCATGGACACCCAATACCCAATTAGCAAACGCTTAGCCGGGAGCAAAGGCGCCGCATTGGGAGAGATATATGCATCTCTGGACGCGATTAAGCACCCATGGCGAAACGGCACTATGCATGTTGAGGGGTTTTACATGGACACCGAGGCATATCAGCTTCTGAATTATTCGGCATTTTTGATGCGCAAACTAGGGGCATACTGTGAGCCTGATGCAGTTAGTGAAGATCCGGAAGATGGCACGCTTGGGGAACATGCGAGCTGACACTTTATCGTTCACAACTTTCGAATAAATTTTGGGTTTTGTTCGCCCTTACCGCGAGCAACATTCATTGTGCTTTCCAGCATAATCAGCGATGTAGGTGGGTCTTGAGTTTCAAAGGGCCTGCTGATGGCGATACAATTCTATCCCCGTGCGGGCCAAGTTCTAGTCTGCGACTTCAAAGGTTTTGTGCCTCCGGAGATGTGCAAAATTCGTCCTGTAGTGATTGTCTCACCAAAGCTTCCACACCGGTCGGAAATCGTTGCAGTCGTGCCTATTAGCACCACACCGCCAACTCACGGTCTGCCGTTCTGCTACAAATTGTCCAAGAATTACCATCCGCAAGAGCCGGACGACCTGCCTTGTTGGGTAAAAGCAGATATGCTCTTAAACATTGGAATTAATAGACTTTCTGGCTTTAAAGTGGGCAGGAGAAAGTACGCGCTTCCGGCCTTAACACCCGAAGATCTGCAAGCTGTAAGGCACGCTGTTCTATGCGGTTTGGGGTTGGATGGTGATTGATTGTTCGTACATTCTGGCCTATATATAACTCGTATCCCGGTCGTCGGGCATTAAGACCTAGATTACTAGGCAGGCTGCTCACTGAGTGATGACAAACTTCGAGTAGCCTAGATATTGTCAAAGTCACCAAAACCCCGCCTCGTGCGGGGTTTTGCGTATCTGGAGTTACCGTTTAGGTTGTGCTTTCGGGACAATTTTCTTAAACGCCCGCTCAAACGCCTCCTTCGATTCATCTGTCCCGACCTCTTCGGCGGTTTCAATAAATCGCTCTCTTTGCGGCTTCTCCTCTTTGATAGGCGGCTTTGGCTTGGGCATACCACTCACTTCCCGAGATCAGTGAAACCATTGGTCAGGCGTTTGCCGACGATACCAGGAACCAGTTCGTCAGCGCGAGCAATCAGTGCGCAGGCGGCTCTCACTGTCGATGTTGTGACGAACGACACAGATTTCTCAGGGCATCGCCTTCAAGCGGCGCGTCTCCGCTTCGATACCAAGGACGATGCGTTCGCATTCTCTCGTCAAGTCGTTGAGAACGCCAACCGCAGGTTTACCCCTAAACGCGGCGGATTGGCCGAACGTTAGTAAGCGTCCGGCGTTGACGCCCTTGACCTGATCAGGCCCTGAAGTTCCAGGGCAGCAGCTCGTGGATTTGGGTGATCTTGTGGTCAGCTATCCGGGACAGGACATCGGAGAGCCAGGCTTGT